>Ga0316579_10000038_pt1 | contig 30399 bp, 41 predicted proteins | sample J5NA_2_FD_203074 | JGI IMG/M metagenome (GOLD analysis project Ga0316579, IMG submission 203074) | Rhizosphere microbial communities from salt marsh grasses in Alabama, United States - J5-7_160517rDrA | ecosystem: Host-associated > Plants > Roots > Rhizosphere | place: USA: Alabama | collected... | reverse complement strand
CCGGCGGGGACCCGCTTGACCTGGGCTATCCGTCCCATGAGGGTCATGGCGGGGCGCAGCCCCAGCCCGGCGGGGTCCGCGATCTGCGGCACGGGGGACAGCCCGTAGACGGACAGCCCGGGGCGCACGAGGTCGAAGTGGGTGTCGGGGCGGGTGAGCACGGCCGCGGAATTGGCGAGGTGCCGGACCTCCGGATCGGCCCCCCGGCTCTCGGCCAGCGCCACGGCCTGCGTGAAGACCCTCAGCTGGCGGTCGGTGAGCGGGTGGCCCGGGACGTCGGACATGGCCAGGTGGGAGAAGATCCCCACGACTCTCAGGTAGCCCTCGGCCTGGAGTTTCAGGGCGTGGTCCACCAGTTCGGGCCAGTCGGGGACGACGGCACCGTTGCGGTTCAGCCCGGTGTCGACCTTCAGGTGCACCCGGGCGGGCGTCCCGGTCGCCGTGGCCGCCTCGGCAACCTCGTCGAGGATCTCGCGCCGGCTGATCCCCAGGTCGATCCCTGCGGCGACGGCCCTGCCGTAGGAGTCCCCCGGCACGGTCAACCAGGCCAGGACCGGCACGGTCGTCCCGGCGGCCCGCAGGGCGAGCGCCTCGGAGATCTGGGTCACCCCCAGCCATCCGGCGCCGGCCTCGACGGCTGCCCTCGCCACGGGCAGCATCCCGTGGCCGTAGGCATCGGCCTTGACCACGGCCATGACCGTCGCCGAACGCGCCCGCAGCGCGAGGGTCGCGACGTTGTCCCGGACCGCCTGCAGGTCGACCACGGCGCAGGAGGGCAGGCCGGCCGGCATGCCGGCCTCCGGCTGCGCACCGGCGCAGAACTGCGGGCCCTCGTCCGGGGAATCAGTCGCGGTCATCGGGTTCAGTCTGTCAAAACCCGCAGGGCGGGAGGGTGTCGACCCGGGAACAGTAACCGTGTGCAGGCATCGGTCACCGTCCCGGACGCCGGGTTCCGCCCGTTTCCCGGGCCGGGCACGGACCGCCCCGCCCCGGCGGGGACGCCGGCCCTGCCAGGAACTCCCCGACGGTCGCGCCGATCGCGTCCGCGACGGCCCCGGCCGTCACCGGCCCGCCCGGGCCGGAGGGGACTGCCGGGGCCGGTCGCCCGTCCCGGCGCGCCGCGCGCAGCGCCGCACGGCCGTGGACGGCCGCGGCGACGGCCCCGGCGTCCAGGGGATCGAGGCCGGCGGCCAGGAGGGTCCCGGCGATCCCGGCGAGGACGTCGCCGGTGCCGGCCGTCGCGAGCCAGGCCGGGGCACCGCCCTGGACCCGGACCCGCCCGTCCGCCGTGGCCAGGAGGGTCGTCGCGCCCTTGAGCAGCACGCAGGCCCCGGTGAGGCGCGCGGCCAGCCGGGCGTGCCCCAGGGGGTCGGCCAGGACCTCCTGGCGGGTCGGGGTCCCGTCCGACACGGCGCCCAGCAGGCGGGCCAGTTCCCCGGCGTGCGGCGTCAGGAGCGTTCCCGGCCCGCAGGCCCCGGCCGCCGGGAGCCGGGCGGCGAGCACCCTCAGGGCCCCGGCGTCCACGACGCAGGGAAGGCCGGACTCCAGGGCCCGCGCGACGGCCTCCTCCTGCCCGTCGCGCTCCCGCGGGTCCACCCCGCAGCCCAGGACCCAGGCGCCCACCCGGCCGGGGACCGTGACGGCCTCCGGGCAGGCCGCCCGGACGAGTTCGCGGACGGCCGCCGGCCCGTGGTGCCGGACCATGCCGGCGCCCGAGCCCAGCGCCCCGCGGACCGCCAGCACCGCCGCGCCGGGGAAGGTCGCCGACCCGGCGACCACTCCGAGGACCCCGCGGCTGTACTTGTCGTCCGACGGTCCTGGCAGGGGCCACAGGCGGGCGACGTCGCCGTCCTCCAGGCTCGTCACGACTCCGTCGGGGTCCAGCCACGGGGCCAGTCCCAGATCGACGGTGACGACGCGCCCGGCGGCGCGGTCCGCGGGGGGCAGCAGCAGGCAGGGCTTGAGCGTCCCGAAGGTCACCGTGATGCGGGCCGGCACGTGGCCGGCGGGGGTCAGCCCCGTGTCGGGCTCGACGCCGCTGGGAAGGTCGACCGCGACGGTCGGCGTACCGGGTGCCACGGCGCCGACCAGGGTCGCTGCGGGCTCGCGCAGGCCGGCACCGCCCCCGAGGCCGACGAGCCCGTCCACGACGAGATCCGCCCCGACGACGGCGCGCAGCGCCTCGGCGGACACGCCGGCGCCGCCGGCGCACCGCAGGACCCGCCCGCCGCCGGAGCGCAGGGCCGCGAGCCCCTCCTCGTGGCACCGCGGGGCCGTCAGGACCGCCGTGACGTCCACTCCCCTGGCCCGCAGCCGGGAACCGGCCCACAGGGCGTCACCGCCGTTGTTCCCGGACCCGACCAGCAGGACGGCCCTGCTCCCCGATGCCCTGCCCCGCGTGCCGCGCAGGAGCGCCAGGCACTCGCGGGCCAGGCCGGCCGCTGCCCGCTGCATGAGCGCCCCCGGAGGTGTCCTGTCCAGGAGCATCCGCTCGGCCCGGCGGACCTGATCGGTGCTGTGGGCCCGGAGCATGCCCCACCTCTCTCGGCAGTGCCTTCCGCGCTCGTCCCGCAGCGGGCGACCGCGCTCATTCCACGGTGACGGACTTGGCGAGGTTCCGGGGCTGGTCGACGTCGAGGCCCTTGGCCGTGGCCAGCTCGCACGCGAAGACCTGCAGCGGCACGACGGACACGAGCGGCGCCATGAGGGTCGGCACCCTCGGGATCCGGATCACCTCGGTGGCGTAGGGAAGCACCTCGTCGTCCCCCTCCTCGGCGATGACGATGGTGCGGGCACCCCTGGCGTTGATCTCCTGGATGCTCGAGACCACCTTGCCGTGCAGGGAGTCCCTGCCCCGGGGGGAGGGGACGATGACGAAGACCGGCTGCCCGGGCTCGATGAGGGCGATCGGGCCGTGCTTGAGCTCCCCGGCCGCGAAGCCCTCGGCATGGATGTAGGCGAGTTCCTTGAGCTTGAGCGCGCCCTCCATGGCCACGGGGAACCCGACGTGGCGGCCGAGGAACAGCACGGACCGCGTGTCCGCCATCCACCGGGCCATGGTGCGGACCTGTTCGAGCCCCTCCAGGACCTTCCGGACGGCCTCCGGCATGGCCTGGAGGTCGGCGAGGGTCCGCGCCACCTCGTCGCGGTACTTGTTCCCGCGCAACTGGGCCAGGTACAGGCCCAGCAGGTAGCAGGCCGTGATCTGCGCGAGGAACGCCTTGGTCGACGCGACGGCGATCTCCGGGCCCGCGTGGGTGTAGAGGGCGGCGTCCGATTCGCGGGGGATCGTCGAGCCCCGGGTGTTGCAGATCGCGATCACGCGCGAACCCTGCTCGCGGGCGTGCCGCACTGCCATGATCGTGTCCATCGTCTCCCCGGACTGGGAGATCGCGACCACGAGGGTCCTGGAGTCGACGACGGGGTCCCGGTAGCGGAACTCGTGGGCGAGCTCGACCTCGACCGGGATCCGGCACCAGTGCTCGACGGCGTACTTGGCCACCATCCCCGCGTAGGCCGCCGTGCCGCAGGCGATCACGACGATCTTGTTGACCTGGCGCAGGACGGACTCGTCGATCCGCAGCTCGTCCAGGGCCAGGCGTCCCTCGGTGTCCGTGCGCCCCCTGAGGGTGTCGGCCACGGCCTGGGGCTGCTCGTTGATCTCCTTGGCCATGAAGTTGGGGAAACCGCCCTTCTCGGCGGCCGCGGCGTCCCAGTCGACGTCGTACTCGCGGCCAGAGGCCGCGTTCCCGTGGAAGTCGGTGATGGTGACGGCGTCCGGCGTGATCGTCACGACCTGGTCCTGGCCGAGTTCCACGGCCCTGCGGGTGTGCCCGACGAACGCCGAGACGTCCGATCCCAGGTAGTTGGCGCCCTGGCCGAGCCCGACGACCAGGGGGGAGTTCCTGCGGGCCCCCACGACCGTTCCCGGGGTGTCGGCGTGCACCGCCAGCAGGGTGAAGGCGCCCTCGAGCCTCCGGGCGACGGCGCACATGGCCTGCGACAGGTCGCCGCGGGCTGCGTGCTCCACCGCCAGCAGGTGGGCCGCGACCTCCGTGTCGGTCTCGCTGGCGAACTCGATCCCCCGCTCCCTGCCCAGCTCGTCCCGCAGGGTCGAGAAGTTCTCGATGATGCCGTTGTGGACCAGGGCGATGCTGCCCGCGGCCGCGAGGTGGGGGTGCGCGTTGGCGTCCGTCGGAGCGCCGTGGGTCGCCCACCGGGTGTGGCCGATCCCCGTGGCCGACTCCGGCAGGGGATCGCTGTCCAGGAGTTCGACGAGCCGCGCGAGCTTTCCCGAGCGCTTCCTCGCTGCCAGACCCTCCGCGGTGACCAGCGCCACCCCGGCGGAGTCATAACCGCGGTACTCCATTCGGCGCAGCCCGTCCAGGATCACGTCCAGGGCCGGGACGCCGAGACCGGGTGCTCCCGTGTATCCCACGATTCCGCACATGCGGACAGGGTAGTGGCGCCGGCGACGGGCCCGCGCCGGCTCCCCCGCGCCCCCCTCCCCGACGGCGTCCCGGTGGCCGCCGAGCCGCCCCGATCCGGCCGTGCCGCCGGGCCGGCCGGCGCCGGTGCGGCCGGCGCGTCCCCGCTGCGCACCGGGCGGACCGTGTGACCGTCACCACCCGGTGCGGTGCTGCGGGTCATGACGAACGGTGGAGAATCGCTGTATGCAGAGCCCGCCGACCCGGTCCCTGCCGCCGACGCCCCCCTGCGGGTCATCCCCCGCCGGGTCGGGGCCGCCGCTCGGGGAACCGGCCGCACCGCCCTGGCGCGAGAGCGCCACGGGCGGTTCGTCACCCTTCGTGGAGCTCGACCGTCACGCCTGGAGCCGCCTGTCGCGCAACACCCCCCTGACGCTCACCGAGGACGACCTGCTCAGCCTTCGCGGTCTGGGGGAGCGCCTGGACCTGCGGGAGGTCGAGGAGGTCTTCCTGCCCCTGTCCAGGCTGCTCAACCTCTACGTCGCGGGCACCCAGCAGCTGCGCGGCGCGACCTCCCGGTTCCTGCAGGGGGGTTCCGAACGGACCCCCTTCGTGATCGGTATCGCCGGGTCCGTCGCCGTCGGCAAGTCCACGACGGCCAGGATCCTGCGGGAACTGCTCTCCCGGTGGCCCGACACCCCCGGGGTGGAACTGGTCACGACCGACGGTTTCCTCCTGCCCAACGCCGAGCTCACCCGCAGGGGGATCCTCCATCGCAAGGGGTTCCCCGAGTCCTACGACCGGCGGCGCCTGCTGCGGTTCGTCGTGGACGTGAAATCCGGCCTCGAGGAGGTGCGGGCCCCCGTCTACTCCCACCTCACGTACGACATCGTGCCCGACCAGGAGGTCGTCGTCCGCCGTCCGGACGTGCTCATCGTCGAGGGGCTGAACGTCCTGCAGCCCGCGTCCCCCCGCCCCGACGGACGGATGGGGATCGTCCTGAGCGATTTCTTCGACTTCTCCCTGTACGTCGATGCCCGGATCGACCACGTCCGCGACTGGTACGTCGAGCGGTTCCTGAGGCTGCGCCAGACCGCGTTCACCCGTCCGGAGTCCTACTTCCGCCGGTACGCCGACCTCGACGACGAGGAGGCCTCCCGGTGCGCCCACCAGATCTGGCGGGACATCAACGAGCGCAACCTCCTGGAGAACGTCCTGCCGACCCGCCCGCGCGCGACCCTGGTGATGACCAAGGACAGCGACCACGCCGTGCGCAGGATCCGGCTGCGCAAGCTCTGATCCCCCGCGAACCGCTCGCGCGGGCCGACCGTCCGGTCGGTGACCCGTGCGCCCGCTCGGTGGCCCGCGGCGGGCCTGTCAGCTCGCGGCCCGCAGGGCCTTGGCGATCGAGGTGTACCCCTTGGAGGTCGCGTGGGCGGCCGGCGAGGTCGCCGTGATGTACAGGTACGGGGTGGACGGGGTCACCTTCCCCGAGGGGTCGAAGCCCTTGGCCAGCAGGTGCTTGACCATGGTGAGGCTGCCGGACTCGACGGCGGGGTAGAGGGCGGAGGGGCGCTTGGCCGCGCCCCTGGCGAGCAGCAGGTCCACGGCCGTGACGGACTTGCCCTTGATCGCTGCTTCCAGGGGGGTCAGGGAGTAGTTCTTGTCGGGGAACCGCACGTCCGGTTCGGCCCCGGCGTCCAGGAGGACCTTCATGACCCCGACGGCCCCCGCCGCGGCAGCGGAGACCAGCGGGGACCGCCCGTCGCGCCCGACGACCTCGAGCCCGGCCCCGTGCGCCAGCAGCGCCCTGGCGGAGTCCGCGTCGTCGTTCAGCGCGGCCGCCTGCAAGGGGGTGTATCCCCGGGACTCGCCCGAGGCCCACGAGAGGTTGGCGTCGGCCCCGGCCCCCAGGAGGGCCGTGACCGCCGGGGAGCACCCGCTCCAGATCGCCAGGACGAGCGGTGGGCTGGTCCTCGCGTCGTTCAGCTGCCGGGTGTCCACGCCCTTCAGCGCGCGCTCGAGCGCGGAAAGATCTCCCGCGATCACGGCTCTGAGGACGGGGTTCTCCGCGGCGGCCGCCTGCTGGTCCTCGGCGACGAGACCGGAGGCCGCGCCGCAGCCGAGCGTCGGCGGCGCCTCGTCGGAGGTCCCCTTGCGACGGGAGGTGGCGGGGTCCTGGGTGGCGCCGGCCGAGGGGCTCGCGGAGGCCGACGACCTCGCCGAGGGGCTCGCGGAGGCCGGCGACGTCCCCGAGGGGGCCGTGGGCCCGGAGGGGCCGGGGGAACCGCTCCCGCCGGAGCAACCGGTCAGCAGCAGTACCACCAGCGCTGTCGTCACCGTGATGGTCCGTCCCACAGATCCTCCCGTTGTCCTGCGCCTGCCGCCGACGGACACCGCGCCGCGCCGGCGGCGGCCCCGATCCGGTACGGTGCCGCCGGTCCGTACCGGGCCGGAACACGTCCGGCCCCGCAGGTGGGGTACCTGCAGGGCCGGTGCGTCCGCGGACGGAACCCGCGATTACCGCTTGCTGTACTGGGGCGCCTTGCGTGCCTTCTTCAGGCCGGCCTTCTTGCGTTCCTTGGCCCGGGCGTCACGGGTGAGGAACCCGGCCTTCTTCAGGCCGGGACGGTTCGTCTCCGAGTCGATCTCGTTGAGGGAACGGGCGATCCCCAGCCGGAGGGCACCGGCCTGGCCGGAGGACCCGCCACCCTGGATCCTGGCGACGATGTCGAAGCGGTCCTCCAGCTCCGTCACCCGGAAGGGCTCCTTGACCAACTGCTGGTGGACCTTGTTCGGGAAGTAGTCCTCCAGGTCCCGACCGTTGATCCGCCACTTCCCGTCACCGGGGATCAGACGGACACGGGCGATGGCCTGCTTGCGGCGGCCGGTCGCCGATCCGGGAGCCGTGACGGCGGCGCCATCGCTGTGCGTCTCGGGGGTGCTGGTGCTGTAGCTGCTCGGCGCGTCCTGGATGTCGAGGACGTCGGCCTCGCTCTCGGGGGTGGTCTCGTCGGCCACGGTTCTCCTCGTGTCCTTGCGATCGATGGGGTAGGCCGTGGCTTACTGCGCGACCTGCGAGATCTCGAACTGCTGCGGCTGCTGGGCCGCGTGCGGGTGCTCGGGACCGGCGTACACCTTGAGCTTGCCCAGCTGGGCGCGGCCGAGGGTGGTCCTGGGGAGCATCCCCCGGACCGCCTTCTCGACCACGCGGGTCGGGTGCTTCTCCAGCAGCTCCCCGTAGCCGACGGCCCTCAGCCCACCGGGGTAGCCCGAGTGCCGGTACGCCTTCTTCTGTTCCCTCTTCGAACCGGTCAGCGCGACCTTCTCGGCGTTGACCACGATCACGAAGTCACCGGTGTCGACGTGGGGGGCGAAAACCGGCTTGTGCTTGCCCCTCAGCAGGATGGCGACCTGCGAGGCGAGCCGGCCGAGCACGACGTCGGTCGCGTCGATGACGTGCCAGCGGCGCTCGACGTCGCCGGGCTTCGGGGTGTACGTACGCACGGTCGTAGCCTTCGTCCTCATCCGAATGGGGTTCGTGCCCGGGCCCACCGTTCGGCACTGTCCACGGCGCCCACGGGCGGAAGGAGACATCCGCGGAGGAACCGTACCGATGTGCTGACGGCGTGTGCCGGACTCGCGCTCCCACGTCCTCGCGTCGACGCAACACACCCGTTGACGAGAGCACGTAGAGCACAACGGCTTGCAAGGTTACCGGGGGGCAGTCGGAGGGTCAAAACGGCGGTCGGGACCTGCCGTGGAGTTCCGCAGCCGCAGTCCGACGACGAGGGGATCGTGGTCGCTGCTGCGGAAACGGTCCGGCCTGTACAGGTTCGCCAGTCGTGCCTCGCTCCGGCAGGAGGGTCGTGTAGTCGAGGACCGAGGGCTCGTCGGCGTTGACGTGGACACCCTCGGCCCCTGTCACCTGCCCCCGCAGGGAGCCCGAGACCGGGGCGTGATCGAGACAGCCCCACCGTCCGTCGTAGACGAACAGGAGTAGGCCCGCGTCCCGGCGAAGGTCCGGATCATGTCGGTGTGCCCCTCCTCGCACAGTGCCACGACCGGGTCCTCCCGGGCGTAGGGGTTCAGGTCCCCCACGACGAGGACGTCGCGGTCACCGGCCCCGGGCACGACGGTGTCGCGGACGAGGCCCGCGAGCGCCTGCGCCTGGGCCACCCGGGTCGCGTTCCAGCGGCCCTGGCCGTCCTGGATGCCGGAGTCGGGGCCGTCCTGCGCCGGACAGCTGCCCTCGGACTTGAGGTGGTTGGCCACGACCGTGAGGACCGCGCCGGTACGGGTGCGGAAGGCCTGGGCAACGGGATCGCGCTGGAGCGCCCGGAGGTCCCGGTCCGTCCAGGTCCCCCGGGCAGGGGGGCGACCGGCCCGGGGCGGTATGAGGACGGCTGCCTTGATCGCGTCGTTGCCCGCGGCGTCCACGGCCCCGGTGGCGGCATCGACGTCGATCGAGGTCCAGGTACCCCCCGCAGGTCCTGGGGCAGGCGCACCAGCATCCCCTCGAGGCGTTCCGCGTCCCGTTTCCCCGGTCACCGGCAGACGCAGGGCGGTCGGGGCCGGTGAGCGGCCCTCGTGGTCGCCCACGACCGCCCCCTGCACCTGACCGTCCGGCCGACCATCGGCGAGACGTCCCCGGCGCCCTGGACGGTCCCGACGGGGGTCGTCCCCGCGGATGCGATCGGTCCTCGCTCACGGAGAACCTCCAACACCTCGGACGGCCTGCTCTCGGACCAGGAGCACCGAGACGCATCGGTCGTATCCCGACTGGTACGGGAACATCACACACCGTCCCGTGAACATTCTCCACGCCGTGGAAGGACCCCGCGGTGAACGGGCGGAGGCGGGCCGGCGGCGCACCGTCCCGCACGGCCCCCCGCGAGGAGCGTCCGGCCCGCCGTCAGTCGCAGTCGGGGTGAAGGGCCCGCACGGCCCTCGCCTGCCGGGCCCGGGCCGCGAGCAGTTCGTCGTCCGGGTAGTCCACCCGGACGAGTTCCAGGCCGTGGGCCGGGAGGACGACGACCCCGGGATCCCTGACCCCGCGGGCCGTGACCTGCGCGGGCCACCCGACGTCCCTGCGGTGCTCCCCCACGGGCAGCAGCGCTCCGACCAGCGCCCTGACCATCGAATGGCAGAAGGCGTCCGCGCTCACCCGGGCCACGACCAGTCCCTGCCGATCGGGCTCCCCGGAGCGGTGGGGTTCGCGCTCCCAGGAGAAGCGCAGCAGGGTGCGCACGGTGGTGGCGCCCTCCCGTCGCCTGCAGAAGGCCGAGAAGTCCCTCAGCCCCAGGAGCATCGAGGAGGCCTCGCGCATGGCTCCCAGGTCCAGGCGCCCGGTGCGCGGACGCACGGACAGCACGTCCCGGCGGCGCAGCGGCGGTGCGCCGGCCGGATCGTCGCAGATCCGGTAGGCGTAGTGACGGCGCAGCGCGGCGAACCGCGCGTCGAAGCCCTCCGGGGCCGGCCGGGCCCCGTGGACCCTGACGTCGGGTGGCAGTATCCCCGCGAGCCTGCGCAGCAGGGCGACGGCCGGCTCTGTCCCTCCCCGCCCCGGCAGGGCCGTCCAGGCCGTGCGGGGCACGTCCACGTGGCAGACCTGCGCGCCGGCGTGGACCCCTGCGTCGGTGCGCCCGGCCACCACCAGGGGCAGCGACTGCGCCGGGAGCCTGAGGACCCGGGCGAGGGCCTCGGCGAGGGTTCCCTGCACGCTGCGCAGGCCGGGCTGCGCGGCCCAGCCGCAGAAGTCCGTGCCGTCGTAGGCGAGGTCGAGCCTCAGCCTCAGCGAGTCCCCCGGCACGGCTCCCGTCGGGGATCCGGCCACCGGCCCGGCATCCGGGGACGTGCCCGGGGACGGCGCGGCCCCCGGAACCCGGCAGGCGCCGGGGCCGGACCCTTCCGCGGGAAGCGGCCGGTCCGTCATGGCGTGCTCTCGGGTTCCGGGGGCGGTACGGTCGTGCGCCGGAACGGCTCAGGCCCCGTCGGCCGGGGCGTCCGTGCCGGCGGCGTCGACCGGGGCGTCGTCGGTGGCAGAAGCGGCGGCGTCCGTGCCGGCGGCGGGTGCCTCGGAGGGCCTGTCCGCGGCGGGCCTGCCCCTCCTCCTCTTGGCTGCGGAGGCCGTCGCGGCCTCGGCCTCGGCAACCGTGGCCTTCTTGGGGCTCAACGGCTCCAGGACGAGTTCGATGACGGCCATGGGCGCGTTGTCGCCCTTGCGGTTGCCGATCTTCACGATCCGGGTGTAGCCGCCCTTGCGCTGCTCCATGGCCGGCGCGATCTCGGTGAACAGCTCGTGCACGACGGTCTTGTCGCGCACGACCGTCATCACCTTGCGCCGCGCTGCCAGGTCACCGCGCTTCGCGAAAGTGATCATCCGCTCGGCGAGGGGACGCACCCGCTTGGCCTTGGCCTGGGTGGTGGTGATGCTCCGGTGGGCGAACAGCTGCGTGGCCAGGTTGGCCAGGATCAGCCGCTCGTGCGCGGGGCCGCCCCCGAGCCGCGGACCCTTGGTGGGCGTGGGCATGTCTGTCGATCTCCTCGGTCAGTGGCGCGGGCACGCGTCCGCGTCAGGGGTCAGAGCTGCTCGTCCTCGGCGAAGGACATGTCGTCGTCCGCGCCGAAGCTGTCCACGACCAGGGCGGGGTCGAACCCGGGCGGGCTGTCCTTGAGGGCAAGGCCCATCCCTGCCAGCTTCGCCTTGACCTCGTCGATCGACTTGGCGCCGAAGTTGCGGATGTCCAGCAGGTCGGCCTCGCTGCGGGCGACGAGCTCGCCCACCGTGTGGATGCCCTCCCGCTTCAGGCAGTTGTACGAGCGGACCGTCAGGTCCAGCTCCTCGATCGGCAGGGCGAGGTCCGCAGCGAGGGCGGCGTCCGAGGGCGACGGGCCCATGTCGATGCCCTCGGCCTCGACGTTGAGCTCCCGGGCCAGCCCGAAGAGCTCGACGAGGGTCTTGCCCGCGCTGGCCATCGCGTCCCGGGGCTGCATGGACGGTTTGGTCTCGACGTCCACGATCAGACGGTCGAAGTCCGTGCGCTGTTCCACACGGGTCGCCTCGACCGAGTACCGGACCTTGAGCACCGGGGAGTAGATCGAGTCCACCGGGATCCGGCCGATCTCCTGGTCCCCGGACTTGTTCTGGTTCGCCGAGACGTAGCCACGACCGCGCTCGACGGTCAGCTCCATCTCGAGCTTGCCCTTGCTGTTCAGCGTGGCGATGTGCAGGTCGGGGTTGTGGACCTCGACCCCGGCCGGCGGCGCGATGTCCGCGGCGGTCACGGTGCCGGGGCCCTGTTTGCGCAGGTACATGACCACGGGCTCGTCGTGCTCGCTGGAGACCACCAGCTGCTTGATGTTCAGGATGAGCTCTGTGACGTCCTCCTTGACCCCGGGGACGGTCGTGAACTCGTGCAGCACCCCGTCGATGCGGATGCTGGTCACCGAGGCACCGGGGATGGAGGACAGCAGGGTGCGCCGCAGGCTGTTGCCCAGGGTGTACCCGAAACCGGGCTCCAACGGCTCGATCACGAAGCGCGACCGGTAGTCGGCCACGACCTCCTCGGCCAGGGTCGGCCTCTGCGCGATGAGCATGCGTTTCTACCTCTCCTCTGGGCGCCCGCCATATGACGCCCGACGGATTCTCCTGCCGGACGCGCCCGCGATCGCGCGGGCGCGGTGTCCGGGCCGGCGGGGATCCGCCCGCCCGGACCGTCGACCCGCCGGGACGGGACGCTCGGTCCGTCCCGGCGGGGACGAGGTCACTTCGAGTACAGCTCGACGATCAGCTGCTCCTGCACCGGGGTGTCGATGACCTGGCGGGCCGGGAGACCGTGGACCAGGATCCGCATCCGGTTGGGGATGACCTCCAGCCAGGCGGGAACGGTGCGCTCCCCCGCCTCGGCCCGGGCGACGACGAAGGGCGTGAGCTCGACCGAGCTCGACCGGACCTCGACGATGTCGTTCTCGCTCACCCGGAAGCTCGGGATGTCGACCTTGCGCCCGTTGACCACGAAGTGGCCGTGACGGACCAGCTGGCGTGCCATGTCCCGGGACTTGGCGAAGCCGGCCCGGAACACGACGTTGTCCAGGCGGGACTCCAGGATGCGCAGCAGGTTCTCGCCCGTCTTGCCCTGCTTGTGGTTCGCTTCCTCGTAGTAGCCCCGGAACTGGCGCTCCAGGATGCCGTAGATCCTGGCGGCCTTCTGCTTCTCCCGCTTCTGGAGGAGGTACTCGCTCTCCTTGATGCGGGCCCGACCGTGCTCACCCGGGGGGTAGGGCCGGATCTCGATGGGGCACTTCGGGGAGTCGCACTTGGACCCCTTGAGGAACAGTTTGGTCTTCTCGCGCCGGCAGCGCTTGCAGTCGGCACCGGTGTAACGCGCCATGATTGCTTCCGTCTCCTCTCGGTCTTCGTCGGTGGCTGGCGCGTCAGACGCGGCGGCGCTTGGGCGGCCGGCAGCCGTTGTGGGGGGTGGGGGTCACGTCCTGGATCGAGCCCACTTCCAGGCCGGTGGCCTGCAGCGAGCGGATCGCGGTCTCCCGACCGGACCCCGGCCCCTTGACGAAGACGTCGACCTTGCGCATCCCGTGCTCCTGGGCACGGCGCGCGGCGGCCTCCGCGGCCATCTGCGCGGCGAACGGCGTCGACTTGCGCGAGCCCTTGAAGCCGACCTGGCCGGCGGAGGCCCACGAGATCACGTTCCCGTTGGGGTCCGTGATCGAGACGATGGTGTTGTTGAAAGTGCTCTTGATGTGCGCGTGGCCGTGGGAGATGTTCTTCTTCTCCTTGCGGCGCGGCTTGCGCGCGGAGCCGGTGGCTCGTTTCTGGGGAGGCATCTGCCTGATACTCCTGGCTGGTCGTCATGCCCGTCGGAACGGGTATGCCTGCTGGATCTGCCCTGTCGAATACGTGACCGACCGCTTCGCGGTCCTGCCCCGTCGTGGCCTGCCGTGCGTACGGTCGCTCGTTCCGGGACCCGTCGTCGGTCCGCGGCCGGACTACTTGCGACCCGGCTTCTTCTTGCCTGCCACGGTGCGCTTGGGGCCCTTGCGGGTACGGGCGTTGGTCTTGGTGCGCTGTCCCCTCACGGGCAGGCCGCGGCGGTGCCGCAGGCCCTCGTAGCAGCCGATCTCGACCTTGCGGCGGATGTCGGCGGCCACCTCACGGCGGAGATCACCCTCGACCTTGAAGTTCGCCTCGATGTGATCACGCAGCTGCACCAGCTCTTCGTCCGTGAGATCACGCACGCGCCGGTCGGGGCTGACCCCGGTGGCGACCAGGGTCTCGCGGGCCCGGGTACGGCCGATGCCGTAGACGTAGGTGAGGGCGACCTCGAGTCGCTTCTCACGGGGGAGGTCGACGCCTGCAAGGCGTGCCATGGATGAAACCTTCCGTTGACCGAAGGCATCGGGAGCAGCACCGTTCCCCGATACGGATCGGGGTCCCCGGCCTTCGGTTCCGGGGGTGGCGTCCGGCGGACCGCAGGGACCGCCGGGGGACGGGTGCTGCCTGGTCGTTCCCGCGACAGGTCGGTCCTGCGGCGGAACCCCGCCGAGCAGGGCCGGGACGTCAGCCCTGGCGCTGCTTGTGACGCGGGTTCTCGCAGATCACCATGACCCGGCCGTTCCGCCGGATCACCTTGCACTTGTCGCAGATCTTCTTGACGCTCGGCTTGACCTTCATCGGTGTCTTCTCGATCGAGACGCAGTCCGGTGGACCGGCGCGGTGTTGCCGGGGGGCGTGCGTCGGTTGGGTCGTTACTTGTAGCGATAGACGATGCGCCCACGGGACAGGTCGTACGGGCTCAGCTCCACCACGACACGGTCCTCGGGAAGGATCCGGATGTAGTGCTGGCGCATCTTGCCCGAGATGTGGGCGAGCACCCGATGGCCGTTGGACAGCTCGACCCGGAACATGGCGTTCGGGAGAGCTTCGACCACGGTGCCCTCGATCTCGATGACCCCGTCCTTCTTGGGCATGTCCTCCGCATTCCTTCTGGCCGACTTCGGCCGTGGTTGCCGGATGGCTCTGAATTGACGGTATCCGGCACCACCAGACCAGCCGCGGGGTGGCGCAGGACAGAACATTCACGAGCCGACTGGCGAGTTTACGGCAGGACCCCGGTCATCTGGAAATCGGGGCCGTCGACGAGCCGTACGGCAGCGGTCCCCGCCGGAGCGCCGGGTGTTCCGCCCGGGGTCCGCACCGGCGGAATCAGCCCAGGGGCGCGAAGGGCGCTCCGAGGCGGGCGAGTTCGGCCTCGCCGCCGTCACGCGCTGTGAGGACCCACACCCCGTCCCGGGTGAGGGCGACGGTGTGCTCCCAGTGCGCAGCGTTCCCGCCGTCCCGGGTCACGACGGTCCATTCGTCGTCACGGATGCGGGTGGCCGGGTCCCCCCGGGTCAGCATCGGTTCGATCGCGAGGCAGATGCCCGCCTTCAGGCGTGGGCCGGCGTCCCGGGTCCGGTAGTTCAGCACGTGCGGCGGTTGGTGCATGCTCGTGCCGATCCCGTGGCCCCCGTAGTCCTCGACGAGCCCGTAGGCGTCCTCGACGCTGTCCTGGATCGCTGAGCCGATGGCGTTCAGGCGCTCCCCGACCGCCATGGCGGCGATCCCGTGCCAGAGCGCTTCGCGCGTGGCATCGTTGAGCGCCAGGTCGGCCCGGTCGTCGGCCCCCGGCTGCCCCGGGAGGACGGCCGTGAAGGCCGCGTCCCCGTGCCAGCCCTCCAGGACGGCCCCGCAGTCCACGGACACGACGTCCCCCGGTTCCAGGACACGGGAACCGGGGATGCCGTGCACGACCTCGTCGTTGACGGAGACGCACAAGGTCGCCGGGAAGGGCGGGTGCCCCACTCCGATGAAGGAGGGGGTCGCACCCGCCCCGCGGATGACCCCTTCGGCGACGGCGTCGAGCTGGGCCGTGGTGACTCCCGCGGCGATGGTCCCGGCCACGGCGTCCAGCGCATCGGCGACGACGAGGCCGGCGGCCCGCATGAGACGGATCTGCCCGGCGTTCTTGTACTCGATGCGCTCGGAGCCGATCACAGGCGGTGTCCGTCTCGGCAGCTGCGCCGTGCTGCCATGTCAGGATCCGGAGTCCGGCAGGGCTGCGGCGAGGCGCTCGGCGACCTCGTCCACGGTCCCCATGCCGTCGACCCGCACGAGCTGCCCGCGCTCGGCGTAGAACTCCGTGAGAGGAGCGGTGCTGCGCGCGTACACCTCCATGCGGTGCCGGATCACGTCCTCGGTGTCGTCCGCCCGGCCCTCGATCTTCGCCCGGTTGAGCAGGCGCGCGACCACCTCGTCGGTGTCCGCGGTGATCTCGACGACGACGTCCAGCCGGGTCCCGAGTCCGGCGAGCATCCGTTCCAGCTCGCGGGCCTGCGCGGTGTTGCGGGGGTAGCCGTCGAGGAGGAAGCCCTTCTCGACGTCGGGCTCGGCCAGACGGGACCGCACCATGTCGTTGGTGACCTCGTCCGGGACCAGCTTGCCCGCATCGGTGTAGCTGCGCGCGGTCAGGCCGAGGGGGGTGCCCCCGGCGATGTTGGTACGGAAGATGTCACCGGTGGACACGGCGGGGACGTCCAGGCGCTGTGCCAGGCGGACGGCCTGGGTGCCCTTGCCCGCTCCGGGGGGACCCAGCAGGACCAATCTCATCGCAGGAACCCTTCGTAGTGCCGCTGCTGCAACTGGGACTCGATCTGTTTGACGGTCTCGAGACCGACACCCACGACGATGAGGATCGACGTCCCCCCGAACGGGAACTGGGAGGTGTTGGCGTTCAGAAGGGCCAGTGCGACCAGAGGGATCATCGAAACGACGCCCAGGTACAGGGAACCGGGCAGGGTGATCCTGGAGAGCACGTAGTTCAGGTAGTCCGCGGTGGGGCGGCCGGCACGGATCCCGGGGATGAACCCGCCGTACTTCTTCATGTTGTCCGCCACCTCGTCGGGATTGAACGTGATGGAGACGTAGAAGTACGTGAAGAAGATGATGAGGAGGAAGTAACAGATCATGTAGAGCGGGTGGTCCCCGCGGACCAGGTACATATTGATCCAACGCACCCACTCGGCTGTGCTGTTGCGCTGGAACTGGGTGATCAACGCGGGAAGGTACAGCAGGGACGAGGCGAAGATGACCGGGATGACGCCGGCCATGTTGACCTTGATCGGGATGTAGGTGCTGCTGCCGCCGAACATCCGCCGGCCGATCATCCGCTTCGCGTACTGCACGGGGATCCGGCGCTGGCTCTGCTCGACGAAGATGACCATCCCCATGATGCAGACACCGATGGCGATCACGATGAGCATCGTGTCCCAGCTGTTCTGCTGTTTGATCGACCACAGGCTCCCGGGGAAGCCCGCCGCGATGGAGGTGAAGATGAGCAGGGACATCCCGTTGCCGATACCGCGTTCGGTCACGAGTTCGCCGAGCCACATGACCATGCCGGTGCCAGCGGTCAGCGTGACCACCATGAGGATGATGGTCACGTAGCTGTCGCTCGGCACGAGGTCCGCCTGGCAGCTCTGGAAGAGCCCGCCGGGGTTGCGGGCGATCGCCACGAGCGTGGTGGACTGCAGGACGGCCAGACCGATCGTCAGGTACCGGGTGTACTGGGTGAGCTTGGCCGTCCCGGTCTGCCCCTCCTGCTTGAGCATCTCGAAGCGGGGGATGACGACGGTGAGCAGCTGGATGATGATGCTCGCCGTGATGTAGGGCATGATCCCCAGAGCGAACACCGACAGCTGGAGCAGCGCCCCGCCGCTGAAGAGGTTGATGAGGCCCAGACCGGCGTTGCTGTCGTTGTTCCCCACGCATTCGCGCACGGCGGGATAGCTGACGCCGGGGGTCGGGATGAAGGAGCCCAGCCGGAACAGGGCCATGATCATGATACTGAAGAGCAATTTGTTCCGCAGGTCCGGTGTGCGGAATGCCCGGGCGAACGCGGTGAGCACGGATCCTCCTGCGCGCCGCCGTCGTGGGCGGCTCGTCGTCTCTTCGGGGCGGCCCGTGCGGCGGACCGCCAGGCTTGCCCGGTCCGGTGACGATAACACCCCGACGCCGTTCTCCGGCGTGCCCACTCAGGGATCGCGTCACCGCATCGGTACCGCCGCCGCGGACTTGCCGTCGCGTGGCCCGGTCCACGGACCGGGCCACGGGCGACGTCAGAGTGTGGTGGCGGTTCCCCCGGCCGCGACGATCTTGTCGCGGGCGGACGCGGAGAAGGCGTTGACCGTCACGTGCAAGGTCGTCGTGACCTCGCCCGTTCCGAGCACCTTCACGGGCTGTCCCGAACGCACGGCTCCCCGTGCGACGAGGTCGGCCACGGTGACCTCACCGCCCTGCGGGTAGAGCTCCGCGAGACGGCCCAGGTTCACGACCTGGTACTCGACCCGGAAAGGATTCGTGAAACCCCGCAGTTTCGGCAGCCGCATGTGGATCGGGGTCTGACCGCCCTCGAAGGCCGCGGACACGGAGTACCGCGCCCTGGTCCCCTTCGTGCCCCGACCGGCGGTCTTGCCCTTGCCGGCCTCACCGCGCCCGACCCGGGTCTTCGCCGTCCTTGCTCCGGGAGCCGGACGCAGGTGATGCACCTTCAGCGGGACCTCGCGGCCCGCGCCCGTACCGCTCGACATCTCACTCCACCTCCTCGACGGTGACCAGGTGCCGCACCGTCCGGACCATCCCGCGGATCTCGGGACGGTCCTCCTTGACCACCGTGTCCCCGATCTTCTTCAGACCGAGGGAACGCAAGGTGTCACGGTGGTTGCGCAAGGTACCGATCCTGGACCTGACCTGAACGACCTTCAGCCGTGCCATCAGGAAGCCACCCCCGCCCGTGCCCTCAGCAGCGCGGCGGGTGCGACGTCCTCCAGGGGCAGGCCCCGGCGGGCGGCGACCGACTCGGGCCGTTCCAGACCCTTCAGGGCCGCCGCCGTCGCATGCACGATGTTGATCGCGTTGTCCGAGCCGAGCGACTTGCTCAGCACGTCGTGGATACCGGCGCACTCCAGGACGGCGCGCACCGGACCACCCGCGATGACCCCGGTACCCGGCGAGGCGGGACGCAGCAGGACGACCCCTGCCGCGGCCTCGCCCTGGATCGGGTGGGGGATGGTGCCCTGGATGCGGGGCACCTTGAAGAAGTGCTTCTTGGCCTCCTCGACGCCCTTGGCGATGGCCGCGGGCACCTCCTTGGCCTTGCCGTAGCCGATGCCGACGGTGCCGTCTCCGTCCCCCACCACGACCAGCGCGGTGAAGCTGAAGCGGCGACCGCCCTTGACGACCTTGGCAACGCGGTTGATGGCCACGACGCGTTCGACGAACGCGGTCTTGTCGGCCCCGCCGTCGCGGTCGCGGCGGTTGTCGCGGTCCCGGCGGTCACGACGTCCGGAGTTCTCGCCGCCGCCGCCGGAACCTGAGCGGCGCTGGGGTCCAGCCATCAGACGTTCCTTCTCTCGATCTGCTCGTGGGGGGTCGTCACACTCGGAGCGGTCACAGCTGCAGACCACCCTCGCGGGCACCGTCCGCCACGGCCGCGACCCGGCCGTGGTACCGGTTGCCACCGCGGTCGAAGACGACCGCCTCGATGCCGGCGGCCCGAGCGCGCTCGGCGAGGATCAGTCCGACCCTCTTGGCCTTCGCGGTCTTGTCGGCCTCCAGGGCCCGCAGGTCCGCCTCCATCGTGGAGGCCGACGCCAGGGTGCGCCCCACGCCGTCGTCCACCACCTGGGCCACCATGTGCCGCGTGGAACGGCTGACGACCAGCCGGGGCCGCTCGGCAGTGCCCTGGACCTTCTTGCGCACCCGCAGGTGCCGCCGACGGCGGGCAGCGTCACTGCCCTTGCCGGCGCCGCCCCCGCTGCGCTTCACACCGATCGCCATTACTTCTTACCAGCCTTCCCGGCCTTGCGTCGGATCTGCTCCCCGGCGTAGCTCACGCCCTTCCCGCGGTAGGGATCGGGCTTGCGCAGCTTGCGGAGGTTGGCGGCGACCTCGCCGACCTTCTGCTTGTCGATCCCGCTGACCGTGAAGCGGGTCGCGGTCTGGACCGAGAAGGTCACCCCCTCGGGCGGGCTGACCACGATGGGGTGGCTGTACCCGAGGGCGAACTCGAGGTTCGACCCCTTGGCCAGGACGCGGTAACCGGTGCCCTTGATCTCCAGCTGCTTGCTGAAGCCCTGGGTGACACCGGCGACCATGTTCGCGATCAGCGTGCGGTTGAGCCCGTGCAGCGCGCGGGAGACGCGCTCGTCGTTCCTGCGCGTGACCACCAGGTCGGCCTGGTCGCGGGACACCTCGATGGGCTCGGGGACCACGTGCCTCAGGGTTCCCTTGGGACCCTTGACCGTGACCTGCTTGCCCTCGATCTCCACGTCGACACCGGCGGGCACCGGGATGGGCAATCTACCGATACGGGACATGCCTGGACTCCCCTCGCCTCACCAGACGTAGGCGAGGACTTCCCCACCCACGCCCTTCTTGTTCGCCTGGCGGTCGGTCAGCAGTCCCGAGGACGTCGAGAGGATCGCGACGCCGAGGCCTCCGAGGACCCGGGGCAGGTTGGTCGACTTCGCGTAGACCCGCAGGCCGGGCTTGCTCACCCGGCGCAGGCCCGCGATCGACCGTTCCCGGTTCGGGCCGAACTTCAGGACGATCGTCAGGGTCTTGCCCACCTCGGCGTCGTTCACCGACCAGGAGGCGATGTAGCCCTCCTGCTGGAGGATCTCCGCGATGTGCGCCTTGAGCTTGCTGTAGGGCATCGCGACCGCGTCGTGGTACGCGGAGTTGGCGTTACGCAGACGGGTGAGCATGTCCGCGATCGGGTCGGTCATCGTCATCGGGCTTCGCCGCCCTTCCTCGCCGCGGTTTCGCCTGCTGCCGGGGAGGACGACTCCACGGGTGCGGGGACCTTCGGCGTAGTGCCGGTCGCGGAGGCGGTTGCCTCCTGCGGGAATGCGCTCTGGACGTCGTCCAGCAACAGTTCCAGACGCCCGGCGGGGTTCATCGCAGGGGTCGCGTTCCTCAGCGTCAGCAGTCCCGTGGGCAGGGACGAGCGCAGAGGGACCATCTCGAGGGTTGCCATGTTCGCCTCGTCACCAACTGCTCTTGGTCAGGCCGGGCAGCTCGCCGCGGTGCACCATCTCACGCAGGCAGACCCTGCACAGACCGAACTTGCGGTACACGGAGTGCGGGCGGCCGCACCTCTGGCACCGGGTGTAGGACCGCACGGCGAACTTGGGCTTCCTGTTCGCTTTGTTGATCAACGCTGTCTTCGCCACGTCAGTTCTCCTTGAAGGGGAAGCCGAGCTGGCGCAGGAGCGCCCGGCCCTCGTCGTCCGTCGTGGCCGTCGTGACCACCGTGATGTCCATGCCACGGACCCGGTCGATCCGGTCCTGGTCGATCTCGTGGAACATCGACTGCTCCGTCAGGCCGAACGTGTAGTTGCCCCGCCCGTCGAACTGCTTGGGCGACAGCCCGCGGAAGTCACGGATCCGGGGCAGGGCCAGGCTCAGCAGGCGGTCCAGGAACTCCCACATCCGGTCGCCGCGCAGGGTGGCATGGGCACCGATGGGCATGCCCTCGCGGAGCTTGAACTGGGCGATCGACTTGCGGGCCTTGGTCACCTGGGGCTTCTGACCCGTGATGGCGGCGAGGTCCCGGATGGCGCCCTCGATCAACTTGGAGTCACGGGCTGCTTCCCCGACTCCCATGTTGACGACGACCTTCACCACCCGCGGCACCTGCATCGCGTTGACGTACCCGAACTGCTCGCGCATCGCAGGAGCGATCTCGCCGCGGTAGCGCAGCTTCAGGCGGGGCGGCACGTTCTGGGCCGTCTGCTCGACGGTGGTGGTCATGTCAGATGTCCTTACCCGAACGCTTGGCGACGCGCACGCGAGTCCGCTTGGTGACGCCGTCCCGTTCCACGGTCTCCACCCGGATGCCCACCCGGGTCGGCTTCTTGGTCTCCGGGTCCACCAGCATCACGTTGCTGATGTGGATCGGGGCCTCCTGGGTGATGATGCCACCGGTCTTCGCACCCCGGCCGCTGGTCCCGACCTTGGTGTGCTTCTTGATCCGGTTGACGCCCTCGACCATGACACGACCGCGTTCCCGGTCGACGGAGATGACCCTGCCGGTCTTGCCCTGGTCGTCCGAGGAGCCTGCGATCACCTGGACGGTGTCGCCCTTCTTGATGCGGATCTTTGCCATCTCAGAGCACCTCCGGGGCCAGCGAGATGATCTTCATGAACTTCTTCTCGCGCAGCTCCCGCCCGACGGGGCCGAAGATACGGGTGCCCCGGGGATCGCCGTCGCTCTTGAGGATCACGGCGGCGTTCTCGTCGAACCGGATGTAGGACCCGTCCGGACGGCGCCGTTCCTTGGCGGTGCGGACCACGACCGCCTTGACGACGTCGCCCTTCTTCACGTTGCCACCGGGGATCGCGTCCTTGACGGTCGCAACGATGATGTCGCCGATACCGGCGTAGCGACGACCCGACCCGCCGAGCACCCGGATGCACAGGATCTCCTTGGCACCCGTGTTGTCGGCGACGCGCAGCCGCGACTCCTGCTGGATCACTTCAGTACTCCGTTCGTCACGCTGGTTCTCCTCCGGGAGCCTTGCGGAACAGGGTGGTCGGTCGGCCAGGACAGTGTGGTCGGCCGGGGACGTCGATGAGTCCCGCGGCGACCGCTGCGGCCGCCGGTTACTTGGCCTTCTCCATGATCTGCGTCACCCTCCACCGCTTCGTCGCGGAGAGGGGCCGTGTCTCCATGATCTGCACCAGGTCGCCGACACCGGCTTCGTTGTTCTCGTCGTGCGCCTTGACCTTGCTGGTGCGGCGGATGACCTTGCCGTAGAGGGGGTGCTTGGCGCGGTCCTCGACCTCGACCACCACGGTCTTGTCCATCTTGTCACTGATCACGTAACCCCTGCGGACCTTCCGGTATCCACGAGCTGTCGCGGAGGTGTTCGTCCGGTCCTCGGTCACTGGGGTGCTGTCCGTGCTCACAGCTGCCTTCTCGCTCATCTGGTCATGCCTCCGGCCCGGCCGTGATGCCGAGCTCGCGCTCGCGCATGATCGTGTAGATCCTGGCGATGTCACGCCGTACCGCTCGCAGCCGTCCGTGGCTCTCCAGCTGCCCGGTCGCCGACTGGAAACGCAGGTTGAAGAGCTCCTCCTTGGCCTTGCGGAGCTCCTCGGTCAGGCGTTCGTCGTCGAAGGAACGCAGGTTGGCCGGTGCCAGATCCTTGGATCCGACCGCCATCACGACTCACCGCCCTCGCGCCGGACGATCCGGCACTTCATCGGCAGCTTGTGGATGGCGCGGGTCAGCGCATCCTTGGCCACCTTCTCGTTGGGGAACGACAGCTCGAACATGACTCGCCCCGGCTTCACGTTCGCGATCCACCACTCCGGCGAGCCCTTCCCGGACCCCATCCGGGTCTCGGCCGGCTTCTTCGTGAGCGGACGGTCGGGGTAGATGTTGATCCACACCTTGCCGCCACGACGGATGTGCCTCGTGATCGCGATACGCGCGGACTCGATCTGCCTGTTGGTCACGTACGCGGGCTCCAGCGCCTGGATGCCCCACTCACCGAAGGTCACCGTGGTGCCGCCCTTGGCTGCACCCGAGCGACCCGGGTGATGCTGCTTGCGGTGCTTCACCCGACGGGGAATGAGCATGGCTCAGGCCTCCGATCCGTTGCGCCGCTCGCCACCGGCCGCGGGCTGCTCGGCAACCGGCGCAGCGGACGCTGCGGCCGCCTGCTCGGAGGCCGCGGCCTTCTGGGCGGCGGACTCCTGACGGCGCCTGCCGCCCTGACCCCTGCGCGAGCCGCCCTCGCCCCTGCGGGGGGGACGCGACGGCGCCGCGGCCTGCTCGCGGGCGAGTTCCTTGCTGGTGATGTCGCCCTTGTAGATCCATACCTTCACGCCGATGCGGCCGAAGGTGGTGCGGGCCTCGTAGAAACCGAAATCGATGTTCGCGCGGAGGGTGTGCAACGGCACCCGGCCCTCGCGGTAGAACTCCGACCGGCTCATCTCGGCGCCGCCGAGGCGCCCGGAGCACTGCACCCGGATCCCCTTGGCGCCGGCGCGCAGCGAGGACTGCATCCCCTTGCGCATCGCGCGGCGGAAGGAGACGCGGCTGGCCAGCTGCTCGGCGATCCCCTGGGCGACGAGCTGGGCATCGACCTCGGGGTTCTTGACCTCGAGGATGTTCAGCTGGACCTGCTTGCGGGTGAGCCGCTCGAGTTCCCCGCGGATCCGGTCCGCCTCGGCGCCGCGACGGCCGATCACGATGCCCGGACGGGCGGTGTGGATGTCCACACGGACCCGGTCGCGGGTGCGCTCGATCTCCACCCGGCTGATCCCGGCCCGTTCCAGGCCCTTGGACATCAGACGGCGGATCGAGACGTCTTCCTTGACGTAGTCCCGGTAGCGCTGACCGGACTTGGTGCTGTCAGCGAACCACCGGCTCTTGTGGTCGGTGGTGATCCCCAGTCGGAACCCGTTCGGGTGCACCTTCTGGCCCACTAGCGGGTCCTCCCCTTCGTGCTGGACTCGGACCCGGTCCGCGCCGTCTGTCGTGGCGCGACCTCCACCGTGATGTGGCAGGTCCGCTTGTTGATCCGAAACGCCCGGCCCTGTGCCCTGGGGCGGATCCGCTTCATGGTGGGGCCCTCGTCGACGTAGGCGGCCGACACGACGAGCAGTCGCTCGTCGAACGGCTCCGACGCCTTGTCGGCCTTGTCCCTGGCATTGGCGATCGCGCTCTGCACGACCTTCAGCACCGGCTCGCCGGCCGCCTGCGGCGCGAACTCCAGCACCGCGACGGCCTGCACCGCCTGCTTGCCACGGATCAGGTCCACGACGCGGCGGGCCTTGGTGGGCGTGACACGGACGTACCGTGCCTGCGCCTTGGCTTCCATCGCTGTCCCTTGCTCTCTTGGGGGTGCACTCGTCTGGTGAGGTTCCCGGTCCTGCGGACCGGGATCGGCCGCGTCAGCGGCGACGGCCCTTGCGGTCGTCCTTCTCGTGGCCGCGGAAGGTGCGCGTCGGCGCGAACTCCCCCAACTTGTGGCCGACCATCGACTCGGTGACGAACACCGGGACGTGTTTGCGACCGTCGTGCACCGCGATCGTGTGGCCCAGCATGTCCGGCACGATCATCGAGCGGCGGGACCACGTCTTGATGACGTTCTTCGTGCCCTTCTCGTTCTGGACGTCCACCTTCTTCATCAGGTGGTCGTCCACGAAGGGCCCCTTCTTCAGGCTCCGTGGCATGGGTCCGGGCTCCTGTCAGCGCTTCTTGCCGGTACGCCGGCGACGGACGATGAGTTTGTCGCTGGCCTTGTTCGGCCTGCGGGTACGGCCCTCGGGCTGGCCCCAGGGGCTGACCGGGTGCCGGCCGCCGGAGGTCTTGCCCTCGCCGCCACCGTGCGGGTGGTCGATCGGGTTCATCGCCACACCACGCACCGTCGGGCGCTTGCCCTTCCAGCGCATCCGCCCGGCCTTGCCCCAGTTGATGTTCGACTGCTCGGCGTTGCCGACCTCGCCGACGGTCGCCCGGCAGCGGACGTCGACGTTCCGGATCTCCCCGGAAGGCATCCGCAGCTGGGCCATGGGGCCCTCCTTGGCGACCAGCTGCACCGAGGCACCCGCGGAGCGGGCGATCTTCGCACCGCCGCCGGGCCGCAGCTCGATGGCGTGGACCACGGTGCCCACCGGGATGTTGCGCAGCGGCAGGCTGTTCCCCGGCTTGATGTCGGCACCCGGACCGTTCTCGATCCTGTCGCCCTGCTCCAGCCGGTTGGGGGCCAGGATGTAGCGCTTCTCGCCGTCCGCGTAGTGCAGCAGCGCGATCCGAGCCGTGCGGTTCGGGTCGTACTCGATGTGCGCGACCCTCGCCGGCACACCGTCCTTGTCGTGCCGGCGGAAATCGATCACCCGGTAGGCACGCTTGTGTCCACCGCCCTGGTGGCGGGTGGTCACCCGACCGGAGTTGTTCCGGCCGCCCTTCTTGCTCAAGGGGCGGACCAGCGACTTCTCCGGCTCCGACCGGGTGATCTCGACGAAGTCGGCGACGGACGAGCCACGGCGGCCCGGCGTCGTCGGCTTGTACTTACGGATTCCCATGACGTGTCAGTCCTCGCGTCAGATCTGGCGTGCCGCCGTCAGGCGATCCCGCCGAAGATGTCGATGGTGCCTTCCCTGAGGGTCACGATCGCGCGTTTGGTGTCCTTGCGCTTGCCCGTGCCGAACCGGGTCCGGCGGCTCTTGCCCTGGCGGTTGATCGTGTTCACCGAACTGACCCTGACGCCGAAGACCTTCTCCACCGCGATCTTGATCTCGGTCTTGTTCGCCCGAGGATCGACGATGAACGTGTACTTGCCCTCGTCCAGCAGGCCGTAGCTCTTCTCGGAGACGACGGGGGCGAGCAGGATGTCGCGCGGATCGCGGTGCATGTTGCCGACGGTGCTCACTGGGTGGCCTCCTCGCCGCTGTCCTTGACTGCGCCCTTGCGGCCGCCGCGCGACTGCCCGGCCAGGAACTCCTCGAGGGCTCCCCGGGTGAAGACCACGTCGTCGGAGCACAGCACGTCGTAGGTGTTCAGCTGGTCCGCGACGAGCAGGTGCACCTGCGGGAGGTTGCGCAGGCTCAGGGCGGACAGGCGGTCCTCGCGCTCCACGACGACCAGCAGGTTCCCGCGGTCGGTCACCTTCGCCAGCAGCCCGGCGGCGCTGCGCGCCGAGGGGCTCTCGCCGTCGACCACGGCGCTCAGGACGTGGACCCGGCCGTGGCGTGCCCGGTCCGAGAGGGCGCCGCGCAGGGCGGCCGCCTTCATCTTCTTGGGGGTGCGCTGCGTGTAGTCCCGCGGGGTCGGCCCGTGGACGACGCCACCACCGGTGAACTGCGGAGCCCTGATCGAGCCCTGACGGGCGCGGCCGGTCCCCTTCTGCTTGTAGGGCTTGCGGCCACCGCCCCGGACGTCACCCCGGGTCTTGGTGGCGTGCGTCCCCTGGCGGGCCGCGGCCAGCTGGGCCACGACCACCTGGTGGATGAGGGGGACGTTCGTCTGGACGTCGAAGACCTCCGCCGGCAGTTCAGCGGTTCCGGCCGTCTCGCCGGAGGCGTCCAGGACGTCGATCGTGATACCGGACATGGGTTCAGGCCCCCTTCGCCGCGGTCTTCACCAGCACGACGGAGCCCTTGGGACCGGGGACGGCGCCCTTGATGAGCAGCAGCCCGCGCTCGGCGTCCACAGCGTGCACGGTGAGGTTCTGGGTGGTCTGGCGCACCGCGCCCATCCGGCCCGCCATCCGCAGGCCCTTGAAGACCCGTCCCGGAGTGGCGCAGGCCCCGATGGAGCCGGGCGAGCGGTGCTTGCGCTGGGTTCCGTGGCCGGCCCCGAGGCCGCCGAAACCGTGCCGCTTCATGACACCGGCGGTGCCCTTGCCCTTGGTGCGGCCCACGACGTCGACCGTCTGGCCGGCCTCGAAGGTCTCGACGGTCAGTTCCTGGCCCGGGGCGTACTCACCCGCGTCGGGCGTGCGCAGCTCGACGAGGTGACGCCGGGGGGTGACCCCTGCGGAGGCGAAGTGCCCCTTCATCGGCTGGGTGACCTTGCGGGGGTCGACGGTGCCGTAGGCGATCTGCACCGCGTCGTAGCCGTCCTTGTCGGCGCTGCGCACCTGGGTCACCACGCACGGCCCGGCCTGCACCACGGTCACCGGCACCAGCCGGTTCTCCGCATCCCACACCTGGGTCATCCCGAGCTTGGAGCCCAGGATTCCCTTGATCTGTTTCGTCATGGTTCAGCCGGTCCTTCAGAGCTTGATCTCGATGTCGACCCCCGCCGGCAGGTCGAGTCGCATGAGCGAGTCCACCGTCTTCGGCGTGGGGTTGATGATGTCGATCAGCCGCTTGTGCGTGCGCATCTCGAAGTGCTCGCGGCTGTCCTTGTACTTGTGCGGCGAACGGATAACGCAGTACACGTTCTTCTCCGTGGGCAGCGGCACCGGGCCGGCCACGCTCGCACCCGTGCGGACCACCGTGTCGACGATCTTGCGCGCCGAACTGTCGATGACCTCGTGGTCGTAGGCCTTCAGCCGGATGCGGATCTTCTGTCCCGCCATGGCTCCTCTGAGCTCTCTTCCTCGGACCGGTACTGCCTGATGGACCGGTTCTGCCCTGGTACCGCTGCTGCCTGGTGACTCCTCCGCCGACTCGGGGCCGACCCCCGAGGTCGGGCGTGTCATATCCTGCGATACAACATTCCCCCGGCACCCCGATGGATGCCCCTCGATGGGATCCTGTCCCGGCCTCCGCCGGTGACGGATCGGCCGCACGGTCGGCGCGATGTCGACGACTGCATGTCGACCACTGCGTGTCGACATTCGTTTCCGATGTTCGCCGTCGTCCGTCGGCGCCGGCCGAGTGCCTGCCGCGTCCGCCGCCCGACCCGTGTCGAGCAACTTGCCTAGTCTGCCAGACCCGCCCCCCGCTTGACCAATTCACGGTCAGTGACGGGCGCAGCGGCCGGTGGGCCCACCGGCCGTGCAGGTCGGGCCGGTGGCTCGGTGACCACCGGCCCGACCTGAGGGCTACTTCAGGATCTTGGTGACCCGGCCGGAGCCGACGGTCCGGCCGCCCTCACGGACGGTGAACAGCTGGCCCTCCTCGATGGCGATGGGCTGGATCAGCTCGACGCGCATCTCGGTGTTGTCGCCGGGCATGACCATCTCGGTGCCCTCGGGCAGGTACACGACACCGGTCACGTCCGTCGTCCGGATGTAGAACTGCGGACGATAGTTGTTGTAGAACGGCGTGTGGCGGCCGCCCTCCTCCTTCGAGAGGATGTAGACGTTCCCCTCGAACTCGGTGTGCGGGGTGATCGAACCGGGCTTGACCACCACCTGGCCGCGCTCGACCTCCTCGCGCTTGATGCCGCGCAGGAGCAGGCCGACGTTCTCACCGGCCTGGGCCTCGTCGAGCAGCTTGCGGAACATCTCGATACCGGTGACCGTCGTGGTCTGCTTCGCTTCCTGGATACCGACGATGTCGACCTGCTCGTTCACCTTCAGGATGCCGCGCTCGACCCGGCCGGTGACGACCGTGCCGCGACCGGTGATCGTGAAGACGTCCTCGATCGGCATGAGGAACGGCTTGTCCGTCTCGCGGGCCGGCTCGGGGATGGACTCGTCGACGACGTTCATGAAATCGGCGAGCTTGTTCATCCACTCCTCGTCGCCCTCGAGGGCCTTGAGGGCCGAGACCCGCACGACGGGGATGTCGTCGCCGGGGAACTCGTAGCTCGACAGGAGGTCACGGACCTCCATCTCGACGAGCTCGAAGATCTCCTCGTCGTCGACCATGTCGGACTTGTTGAGCGCGACGACGATGTAGGGGACGCCGACCTGGCGGGCCAGGATGACGTGCTCACGGGTCTGGGGCATCGGGCCGTCGGTCGCGGCGACCACGAGGATGGCACCGTCCATCTGGGCGGCACCCGTGATCATGTTCTTGATGTAGTCGGCGTGCCCGGGGCAGTCGACGTGCGCGTAGTGCCGGGACTCGGTCTGGTACTCGACGTGCGCGATCGAGATCGTGATACCGCGCTGGCGCTCCTCGGGGGCCTTGTCGATCTCGTCGAAAGGCGTGAAGGGGTTCAGCTCGGGATGCTTCTGATGCAGCACCTTGGTGATCGCCGCGGTCAGCGTCGTCTTGCCGTGGTCGATGTGACCGATGGTGCCGATGTTGACGTGCGGCTTAGTCCGCTCGAACTTCGCCTTCGCCACGATGGTCCTCCTCAGGACTGTGTGTGTCGCCGTCCGGTGGTCGGGACCGAGGTTCGGACGGGATGTCTCGGACTGGATCCCCCGAGAGGGTTCCGGATGGTTCTGTCAGGTGCTGCGCTACCCGGTCGAGATCACTCGCCCCGGGTCTTCTTGATGATCTCTTCCGCGACGGTGCGCGGAACCTCCGCGTAGGAGTCGAACTGCATCGAGTACACCGCGCGGCCCTGGGTCTTGCTGCGCAGGTCACCGACGTACCCGAACATCTCAGACAGCGGCACGTTGGCGCGGATCACCTTCGCGCCGCTGGCCTCCTCCATCGCCTGGATGTGACCCCGACGGGAGTTGAGGTCGCCGATGACGTCCCCCATGTACTCCTCGGGGGTACGGACCTCGACGGCCATGACCGGCTCCAGGAGCGCGGGTTCGGCCCTGCGGGCCGCCTCCTTCAGGGCCATGGAACCGGCGATCTTGAAGGCCATCTCCGAGGAGTCGACGTCGTGGGCGGCACCGTCGAGCAGGGTGGCCTTGATGCCCACCAGGGGGTAACCCGCAAGGATCCCGAACTGCATCGCGTCCTGGATCCCGTGGTCGACGCTCGGGATGTACTCGCGCGGGACCCGGCCACCGGTCACCTTGTTGGCGAACTCGTAGAAGGTGCCGTCCGTGGTCTCCAGGGGCTCCAGGGAGATCTGGACCTTGGCGTACTGGCCGGAGCCGCCGGTCTGCTTCTTGTGGGTGTAGTCGTACTTGTCGACCGTGCGGCGGATGGTCTCGCGGTAGGCGACCTGGGGCTTGCCGACGTTGGCCTCGACCTTGAACTCACGGCGCATGCGGTCGACCAGGATGTCCAGGTGCAGCTCGCCCATGCCGGCGATGATGGTCTGGCCGGTCTCCTCGTCGAGCTGGACCTGGAAGGTCGGGTCCTCCTCTGCGAGCTTCTGGATGGCAGTGCTCAGCTTCTCCTGGTCGCCCTTGGTCCTTGGCTCGATGGCGACCTTGAGGACGGGCTCCGGGAAGGTCATCGACTCCAGGACGATGGGGTTGGCGATGTCGCACAGGGTGTCCCCGGTGCTCGTGTCCTTCAGTCCGATGAACGCGTAGATGTGGCCGGCGGAGGCCGCCTCGACGGGGTTCTCCTTGTTGGAGTGCATCT
>Ga0316579_10000037_pt1 | contig 30469 bp, 25 predicted proteins | sample J5NA_2_FD_203074 | JGI IMG/M metagenome (GOLD analysis project Ga0316579, IMG submission 203074) | Rhizosphere microbial communities from salt marsh grasses in Alabama, United States - J5-7_160517rDrA | ecosystem: Host-associated > Plants > Roots > Rhizosphere | place: USA: Alabama | collected... | reverse complement strand
GGCTCCATGGTCCCGAGGACCTCTGCCGCCCATTGCCGAAGCGGGAGTCCACCGCCGTTGCGGGTGAGCATCAGGCCAGGCTCCCGTCCCCGGTGGGCCGCGAGGAGCTGATTGGCGTCGATGGCCCGCCGCTCGCTGGCCGCGATCCGCGGGCTGTCCGACAGCAGGCAATGGAGCATGAGGGTCTCCAGAAACCGTATCTGCTCCATCCCCAGCCCCAGGGGCTCGAAGGCGTTCACGTCCAGGGAGCGAAGCTCCACGTAGAGGACACCGCGCCGCCGCAGGGCCAGGGTTGGCTTCTCCAGCCACTCGGTGAGCTGTTTCGGGCGCACCGTGCTGTAGTACTCGTTCTCGATCTGGAGCACGTTGGCGTTGAGCTGCTCATAGCGCCCGCCGACCTTCACCCCGATGGCCTCGTATTGGGGGCACGGCGTCTCGATGGCCCAGGTCAGACTCCGTGTGTAGGCGTCGAGGCTGTCATAGTTCGCCTTGAGGCCGGTGCCCTCCTCCTGCTGGTTCTGATAACCGATGTCGCCCATGCGCAGCGATGTGGCGAAGGGGTAGTGGAGGGTGTGGACGTCGAAGGGCACCAGGTCCGTCTCCCGTCCCTGGACGAAGCTCCGGCACACCGCGGGCGACGCCCCGAAGAGGTAGGGCACCAGCCAACCCAGTCGCTGGAGGTTGCGGATCAGGCCCATGTAGGACTCGGAGCGGAAGTGCGCCGGATCCCCGTGGTCTTCCTCCAGGGCCCGATAGCGCTCCCAAAAGGCATCGCCGAAGGAGAAGTTAAAGTGCACCCCGGCGATCACCTGCATGGTGCGCCCGTAGCGATTGCCCAGCCCCCGGCGATAGGCGGTCTTCATGGTCGCCGCGTTGGACCGACCGTAGGTGGCCAGGGGGATACCGCGGGCCCCTTCCAGCACACAGGGCATGCTGGTGGCCCAAAGCAGCTCGTCTCCCAGGTGACGATAGACCTCCGTGTGCAGGTCCGCGAGAAAGCGCAGGGCGTCGTCGGGGTCCTGAAGCGCGGGCGTAATGAGCTCGATCAGCGCCTCGGAGAAGTCCGTGGTGACGTGAGGATGGGTCAGGGCGGAGCCCAGGGCGGCTGGATGCGGGGTCGCCGCAATGCGGCCCTGCGGGGAGACCCGCAGCCCCTCCTTCTCGATCCCGATGCGATTGCCGGAAAGGATGCGCCGGATGTCTGGGGCGGCGAGGGCGCGCAGTCGGCGCTCCAGCACCTTGGGATCCGGGCTCACGACAACTTCCTACGGCGGCGGCTTCGCCGGGACAAGGCGCCTGGGGTCAGCCCGTTCACGGGGGATGGCCGGCGACAGCCACCTGAAGCCTTGGTATCGACGGGCCGGGAATCGTCAGTTGCGCATCGCCGCCCTGGGCCGATCGACACTCTCGGCCAGGATGCTGTCGGCAAGGATCCTTGCGGCCTCTTCCACCTGGATTCGAGCGATCGCATCCCGCTGGGCGTCCAGCGCCTCCTCATCGACCTGGTCCGCCTCCTCGTCCACGGGGGTGATTCCCCGCGCGCGCAGAAACCGATCCTGCTCGTCCTTGACCAGCCGCTCCCGATGCTTGCTCTCCGCACGCCGATCCGCCTCCCGCAGGGACACCCGGGTCTGATCCTGAACCTCTTTCATCGCCTTGGAGCGCTGCTCCAGCATCTTGAAGCCTGGATCCTGGGCCACCCGCGCCGCGGACTGACGGCTGAGCCGCCCCGTATCGGTCGATCCGAACCGGCGATAGCTGGCCGCATCGATCCGCGCCCAGGGTAATGGGTTGGTCAGGGAGCGCTCCCCGTAGTCGCCGATGTCGTCGCCGGAGGGGAACCGGATGTCCGGCTCGACGCCCTTCAGCTGGGTGCTCCCGCCGCTGATCCGAAAGAACTCGGCCATGGTGAGCCGCAGCCGCCCCAGGTCGTTGGAGTCACCGGGAACGTAGCGATTGAGGTCCACCAGCGTCTGGACCGTGCCCTTGCCGAAGGTGGGCTCGCCGATCACCAGACCGCGCCCGTAGTCCTGAATGGCGCCAGCGAAGATCTCGGAGGCGGAGGCGCTATCGCGATCGACCAACACCGCCAAGGGACCCGAGTAAGCGACTCCGGGCTCGGGATCACGCTCCACATCGACCTTGCCGAAGGCGTCCTTCACCTGAACGACGGGGCCGGTATCGATGAACAGCCCGGTCAGTGCGGTGGCCTCCGCGAGCGAGCCGCCGCCATTGCCCCGTAGATCGATGACGATACCGTCCACGCCCTGGGCCACCAGCTCCGTGACCAGCCGCCGCACATCCCGGGTCGTGCTGCGGAAGTCGGCCTTGCCCCTGGTCTCGGCCTCGAAGTCCCGATAGAAGGCCGGCAGCTCGATGATCCCGACGCGTATGCCGGGGGCATTGGGCATCTTGTCGATGACGGAGGCCTTGGCGGCCTGATCCTCCAGCTTGATCTCGTTCCTGACCAGCGCAACCTCTCGCGCCTTGCCGTTCGAGCCCGCTGACTGCGGCAAGAGCTGCAGACGCACCACCGAGCCCTTGGGCCCGCGGATCTTGTCCACGACGTCTTGCAGACGCCACCCCACCACGTCCTCGATCGCACCGTCGAGCCCCTGGGCCACGCCGAGGATGCGGTCTCCGGAGAAGACCTGGCCCGATTCCCGCGCGGGGCCGCCGGGGATGGTCCGCTGGATCACGGTGAACTCGTTGTCCGAGCGAAGCACGGCGCCGATGCCCTCCAACGAGAGCTTCATGCTGATATCGAAGTTCTCGGCGGTTGCGGGGGACATGTAGCTGGTATGGGGCTCCAGGGTCTCCGTGAAGGCGTTCATGAAGGTCTGGAAGACGTCCTCCCCGGTGAACTGCTGGATGCGCCGCGCGAGTCCGTCGTAACGCTGGCGCAGCCGCTCCCGGATCTCCTCGTCGCTCTTGCCGGCGATACGCAGACTGAGGAAGTCGTTCTTGACCCGCTGGCGCCAGATCTCGTTGAGCTCCGCATCGTTGGTGGCCCAGGCGGACTTGGCGCGATCGAACTCGTAGGTCTCATCCACCGTGAAGTCGAAGTCCTGCTCCAGGAGCTTCAGGGCGTAGGCGACACGCTCGTCCACGCGCATCCGATAGACGCGGAAGATATCGAAGGCGGTGTCGAGCTCGCCGCGACGCAGGTGGTCGTCGAGCCGCCGGGCCCCGCTGTTGAAGCGATCCACGTCTCGTGCAACGAAAAACGAGCGCCCGGGATCCAGGGCCTTCAGGTAATTGTCCAGCACCGACTTCGCGAAGCTGTCGTCCAGGCTGACCTTGCGGTAGTGGTAGCGCTCCAGGACCTTGTTGATGACCAGCGCGGTCTTCGCCTGGGACTGTGTCGGGAAGAGCTCTGACAGCGGCACCGGGTGTGGCGCGGCACTCGCCCCGAGAGCAAGTAGCACCAAAATGGCGGCGGAGACGATGCGAAGGAGGGACTTCATATTCAGCAAGCTACAACGATGCATGGGGAGACAGACAGGGCGCGGGGGCTCCAGGTTCCGATCCGAGGGCCATCCGAGGCCGACCATCCAGGGTCGCGTCGACCGCCAGGCGCCCGGACCACCGCCCAGGGAGACGCGCGCGGTGAAGCACGGGCGTATTCGATATCCGACAGAGTAGAGATTCTACCCGAGCGTTTCAACGACTTAGGCGACCGATTCCCCATTGCGCCCGGCCTGGAAGGCGCCGCTTCATCGCGCTCGAGGGCCGAGCCGAGGATGGCCCGCCTCGGCACCGGAATTAAGCGGGTCCCACGGGCGTGACATTGCCGGACACCGAGATCGCCACGTCATCTCGACTCAACACCGCGTCAACCACGGCCACCCCGCTGGTAGACCTTGCGCCGATAGAGATCGGTGCGCCGGCTCACCACCCGATCGATGAAGAGGAGGCCATCCAGGTGGTCCAGCTCATGCTGGACCGCCCTCGCCTCGAAGCCCTCCATCTCGTAGACATGGGACGCACCCTCCAGATCCTGGGCCCGCAGCCTAATGCGGGTGCCGCGGATGACGTTTCCAGTGTAGTCGGGGACCGAGAGGCAGCCCTCGCGGCCGATCTCGAATCCCTCCCAGTGGGTGATCTCCGGGTTGATCAGGACCAGGTGGCCATGGCTGGGGGTCTTGGGCCGCCCGGCGACGTCGACGATCAGGATGCGTTGGTGCCTGCCCACCTGGGGCGCCGCGATCCCGACAGCGGCTGGACCCGCCCGGCGGGTCTCCTCCAGGTCGGCGACGAAGTCACGCAGCTCCCGGTCGAAGGACTCCACCGGCTCGGACGCCTGCTTCAGGCGCTCGTCCGGCAGCTTGAGGATCTCCAGGACCGCCATGCCGCTAACCGATGAGGACGTCGATCGGTGCCACGTCGACCGAGATGCCCTTGGACGCAAGGCCGGACAGGGCCTCCTCCAGGGACTCCAGGGTCCGGTCGCAGAAGCCCTGGATGTTCATGATGTAGACGGGCTTGGCCGCATCCCCCGCCACATCCGACTCCAGCTCCAGGATGTTGAAGCCCTGGTCGGCGAGGATCTCGGTCACGTCCGCGACGATCCCGGCCCGATCCGCGCCCGCCACCCGCAACTGGATGTTGGGCACCAGGTGCTCGTGAAGACCACCTCGCACCGGATCCAGGTGCAGCCGCAGCCCGAGCTCCTCGGCGACCGGCTCCAGGGCGGCTCGGACCTCCTCGCGGCTGCGCTCCCCGCCCACCATCAGCATGATGGTGAAGTTGCCGCCGAGGCGGATCATGGAAGCCTCCCCGAGGTTGCAGCCGGCGCCGTAGAGCGCCCGGGTCACCCGAGCGACGATCCCCGGACGGTCGGCGCCCACCAGGGTCAACATGGTCCAGTTGGACATACGGTCGTCTCCACGAATCAGCGCGTTGCGGGGTCGAGCCAGATGAGGCTCGCCATGCGCCCGGTCGACCCATCCCGACGGTACGAGAAGAAGCGGTCGGGCTCCGAGTACGTACAGTAGCCGCCCCCGAAGACCGCCCGGACACCGACCGCCTCCAAGCGCCGACGGGCCAGGGTGTAGAGGTCCGCGAGCCAGCGGTCCCCGCTGGCGGGGCGAAAGGCCACGGACGCCCCCCGGTCAGAAACGAGGAACCGATCCCGCACCTCGGGCCCCACCTCGAAGGCGTCGGGTCCAATGGCGGGACCTAGCCAGGCCAGCACCTGATCCGGACCCGTGCCGAGGGCCGCTACCGCCTCTTCGACCACGCCGGCGGCCAGACCCCGCCAGCCCGCGTGCACCGCGGCGACCGCGCGCCCCCCGAGCTCACAGAGCAGGACCGGTAGGCAGTCCGCCGTCATCACCGCGCAGACCTGCCCGGGACCCCGGGCCACCGCGGCGTCGGCGGCGCAGCCCGCAACGGCCTCGGACGCCCGCGCCACCTCACACCCGTGTACCTGCCGCAGCCACAGGGGCTCGGCCGGCAAGTCGAGCCGGTCTCTAAGCCGGGCCCGGTTGAGGGCGACGCGCTCTGGATCGTCACCCACATGATCCCCGAGGTTGAGGCTGTGGAAGGGCCCCTCGCTCAGTCCGCCGGCTCGTGTGGTGGAGCAGGCGCGGACCTGGGGAGGCGCGGGCCAGTCAGGCCGGATGAGCTGCAAGGGCCCTGACCTCCTCACCCAGGCTTCGGAGCTGAGCCAGTAGGGCCTCCAGGTCCGGCTCCATCGGAAGCTCCCATTCGAGGCGCTCACCCGTGCGAGGATGGGCTAGCCCGAGCCGGATGGCATGCAGGGCCTGCCGGGGAAACTGCTGCAGGGCCGCGACAAGGCCTGGCGGACAGCCCTTGGGGGGCCTGGGTTGCGCCCCATAGGCCCGGTCGCCCACCAGGGGGTGGCGGATATGGGCCAGGTGGACCCGGATCTGGTGGGTCCGCCCAGTGTCCAGCTCGACCGCCAGGAGGCTGTGGCCCGGGAAACGCTCCAGCACCCGATAGTGGGTAACGGCGGGCCGCCCCCCGCCGACCACCGCCATGCGGGTGCGCTGAGCCGGATGCCTACCGATGGGCGCGTCCACGCGTCCGCCGGACACCAGCTCGCCGCGCACCAGGGCCCGGTATTCGCGGTGCACCTGCCGCTCCTTGAGCTGACCCACGAGGGCGTGGTGGGCCTCGAGGGTCTTCGCGACGACCAGTAAACCGCTGGTGTCCTTATCCAGGCGATGGACGATACCGGCCCGTGGAACCGACCCCAGGGCGGGGATCCTGTGAAGCAGGGCATTGAGCAAGGTCCCGTCCCGGTTGCCCGCGGCCGGGTGCACCACCAGGCCGGCAGGCTTGTGGATCACCGCGAGCTGGTCGTCCTCGAAGACCACCTGGATCGGGATGGGCTGAGGGGCATCGCTCAAGTCCGGCTCGAGAACGGCGTCCAGCCGCACGACCTCCCCACCCCGAACACGGTCCTTGGGGCGCCCCGGGGCTCCGTCCACCAACACCAGGCCCTCCTCGATCCACCGCTGAACCCGGCTGCGGGAGAACTCCGGCATGAGTCCGGCCAGGGTCTGATCCAGGCGCAGCCCCGCCTGCCCCTCCCCCACCCGCAGGTCCCGCTGGACGCGCCGGGGCTGCGGCGAGCTCATTGCCACGAGTCCGCCCCAGTCCGCGAGCCCTCGGGTATAATTTCGCGATTTTGAGACAGATACACCAGCCACATGATCCGAACCATAGCACGAGTTGCCGCGCTGCTGCTCCCGATCACCCTCGCGGGCTGCGGCATCTTTGGCAAGGAGTTCGACGAGACGGAGGGCTGGAGCGCCTCCAAGCTCTATGCCGAGGCCGCCTCGGAGATGGATTCGGGCTCCTACGCCCGGGCCATCGAGCTCTACGAGAAGCTGGAGGCCCGTTATCCCTTCGGCCGCTATGCGATGCAGGCCGAGCTCGATGTCGCCTATGCCCATTACAAGGCGGAGGAGCCCGACGAGGCGATCGCCGCGGCGGACCGCTTCATCAAGCTCTACCCCCAAAATCCCTACGTGGACTACGCGTACTATCTCAAGGGCATCGTCAACTACAACCGCAGCGTCGGGTTCCTGGACAAGTACATCCCGACCGACCCCTCCCAGCGGGACCCCGGGGCCGCCCTGGATGCCTTCGCCGACTTCTCCGAGCTGGTCCGGCGATTCCCCAACAGCAAGTACGCAGAGGACGCGCGCCAGCGCATGGTCTACCTGCGCAACAATCTGGCCCAGCACGAGGTGAACGTTGCCCGGTACTACATCAAGCGCGGCGCCTACGTGGCCGCGGCCAACCGGGCCAACTACGTAATCGAGCGCTTTCAGCGCACGCCGGCGGTGCAAGACGCCCTGGAGGTCCTGGTCGAGGCCTATCGCAACCTGGGGGAGGACAAGCTCGCCGCCGACGCGCAACAGGTCCTGGAGGTCAACCGGAAGGCGGGCCGATTCATCAGCGACGAGCCCCCGCCGGGCGAAGTCAGCCTGACACGCAAGCTCTGGGACTACCTGAGCCTGGATCGCGACTAGCCATCGCGGCGGGGATTAGCGCGGGTCAACGCCCGCTGTGGAGGCGATTCATCGCCGCCTGATACCGCCCCGTGAGCAGATCCCCGGTCACGCCCGCGGCCTGATCAAGGGCATCGCGAATGGACACCGCATCCTCCTGCGATGGTCGACCCAGGACATAGCCGATTACCTGGCCACGGTTTCCCGGATGGTCGATCCCGATGCGCAGGCGCCAGAAATCCGGACTCCCCAACACCCCGATGGTGTCCCGCAAACCGTTGTGCCCCGCATGCCCGCCCCCCTGCTTGAGCCGGACCTTGCCGACCGGCAGGTCCAGCTCGTCATGGGCGATCAGGATGGCCTCGGGCCGGATGTCGAAGTAGCGACTGACCGCCGCCACGGACTGGCCACTGCGATTCATGTAGGTGGTGGGCTTGAGCAGGCGCACGTCCGCGCCACCGATCGTCAGTCGGCACAGCTCCCCGTGGAACTTGCCCTCCGCCCGAAAGACTCCGCCGTGGGCCGCGGCAAGGTCGTCCACGAACCAGAACCCGACGTTGTGCCGGGTTGCGGCATAGTCGGGCCCCGGGTTGCCCAAACCCACGATGAGGCGAATGCCGGGGATCTCCATGGGCCGATACCCTGAGCGTCACCGGCCCCTCGGGATGTCCCGCTCGGGCCGGTGATCCAGACCACGCAGGGTCCTTTAGACGCCTTCCTCGGGCCCTTCCTCGCCCTCTTCGGATTGAGCGGCGGACCTGGCACCATGCATGACGATCACCGGCTCGTCCGGGTCCGGGGCATGGGCGAGGGCCACGCCCTCTGGCATGGGGATCTCCGAGAGATGCAGGATGTCTCCGATCTCCATCTCGACGAGATCGATCGGGATGAACTCCGGGAGGTCGCGGGGCAGACAGCTGACCTCCACCTCGGTGATGTGGTGGGAGACGTTCCCGCCCGCCTTGACCCCCTTGGCCTTCTCCTCGTTGATGAAGTGCAAGGGCACCACCAGGCGGATCTTCTCGTCCTGGGTCACCCGCATGAAGTCCATGTGGAGGATGAACGGCTTGGCAGGATGGCGCTGCAGGTCCTTGAGCACCGCCTGGGTGGTGACATCCCCCACCTTGAGATTCAGCACGTGGGAATAGAAGGCCTCGTTCTGTAGGTGACGGACCACCTGGTTGTGGGCCAGGGCCAGCATCTCTGGCTGCTGGTGGCCGCCGTACAAAACGGCCGGGACCAGACCCTGGCGACGCAGGCGGCGGCTCGCACCCTTTCCTGTATCGCTGCGGGACTGGGCTTCGACATCAAAACTCACGCTCATGGGCGTTCTCCGGTTTCAGACAGAACAGGGCGCCGGGGACCCGCGACCAGATACCCGACGCCAGCGGAGGCGGGCCGCAATCGCGACCCACCGAAAAATCGAGACTGCACCGACTCAGTCGATGAAGAGCGAGCTCACCGACTCCTCGTTGGAGACCCTGCGCATCGTCTCCGCCAGGAGCTCGCCGATACTCAGCTGGCGGATCTTGGGGCAAGCGCGCGCCGCGGGAGCGAGGGGGATGGTGTTGGTCACCACGAGCTCATCCAGCACGCTTCGGGAGATGTTCTCAACCGCCATTCCCGACAAGACCGCATGGGTGCAATAGGCCACCACCTGCTGGGCTCCGTGCTCCTTCAGGGCCTGGGCGGCCCGGCAAAGGGTGCCCGCGGTGTCCACCAGGTCATCGATCAGGACGCAGGATCTGCCCTCCACGTCCCCGATGATGTTCATCACCTTGGCCTCGTTGGCCTTCGGGCGACGCTTGTCGATGATCGCCAGATCCGCGTCGTCGAGCCGCTTTGCCAGGGCCCGCGCCCGCACCACGCCGCCCACGTCCGGCGAGATGACCATCAGATTCGGATACTTCTGGCGCCACACATCCCCCAACAGGATGGGCGAGGCGTAGACGTTATCCACCGGGATGTCGAAGAACCCCTGGATCTGGTCCGCGTGGAGATCCACCGTGAGCACCCGGTCCGCGCCCGCCTGACCGATCATCTTCGCGACCAGACGGGCGGTGATCGGCACGCGGGCGGAGCGCGGCCGCCGGTCCTGACGCGCGTAGCCGAAGTAGGGGATCACCGCCGTGACGCGCTTGGCCGAGGCCCAGCGCAACGCGTCGACGATGACCAGGAGCTCCATCAGGTTATCGTTGGTCGGCGCACAGGTCGGCTGCACCACGAAGACGTCCCGTCCCCGAACGTTTTCCTGGATTTCCGCCATGACCTCCCCGTCGCTGAACTGGCCGACCACGGCCTTACCGAGGGGCAGGCTCAGGTGGGCCGCGATCTCAGCGGACAGGTCCAGGTTGGCGTTCCCGGAGAAGACCATCATGTGGCTGGCGGGCACGGGGATCTTCCTGGGTCTCTGCGGTAGATGACGAACCGGCCTCTCGCCGGACTTGATTGGCTGGGGCGCCAGGATTCGAACCTGGGGATGCCGGGATCAAAACCCGGTGCCTTACCGCTTGGCGACGCCCCAATGGAAACGCGGCTACCAATTGCGCGGTCGAGAGTCTCCGTCACCCAACCGGTCGATCAGGGGCGAGCGGTTAAGCCCCCGGGCGATGAACCCATCGAGCGTCGAGGGCAATCGATCGAGGGCCGCGCGAGCCGATCGATGATCTGGAAACTCCGCGAAGCAGCAGCCGCCGGTCCCGGTGAGCCGCGCCTCGCCCTCCCCGCTCAGCCAATCCAGCGCCGCCGCCACGGACGGATAGAGGCTCCGCACGACCGGCAGGCAATCGTTGGCCTTGACCCCCGAGAGAAAGTCGCCAAGTGTGACCGCAACGGAGTTTCGAGTCAATTCCGGGTGCCCAAAGACCCGCGCCGTAGACACAGGGCAGGGGGGCACCAGGACCAGGTACCAGGGCTCCGGGAGTGTCACGGGCGTCAGCTCCTCACCCACCCCCTCCCCCCAGGCGGCACGGCCTCGGACGAAGACCGGCACGTCCGCACCGAGGCCGAGGCCCAGACGCGCCAAGGCATCCGGGTCCAACCCCAATCCCCAGAGCCGGTTGAGGGCGACCAGGGTCGTGGCGGCATCCGAGCTGCCCCCACCGAGACCGCCCCCCAAGGGCAGCACCTTCTCGACCCGGATGTCCACCCCGAGCCGGCACCCCGTGTGCGCTTGGAGCGCGCGGGCCGCCCGCCCGGTCAGATCCTGCTCCTCCGGGATTTGAGGATGGGCGGCGAGACGGCGGATCCGGCCGTCCTTCCGCACCTCGAACCACAGCTGGTCCTGTCGGTCGATGAACTGGAAAACCGTCTGGAGCCGATGGTACCCGTCGGGTCGCCGCCCAAGAATCCGCAGCATCAGATTCAGCTTCGCCGGGGCGGGCCAGGCGGAGGCATCCGCGCCAGGCGCCACGATCACGGATGGGTCTCGTTCTGCGTGACGCGATGCCGCCCAACCACCTCCAGCAGATATTCATGCTCCGGGTGCGCCTTGAGGGCCGTCTCCCAGACCTCCCAGGCCTCGTCGCGACGTCCCAGGGACCACAGAACCTCACCGAGGTGTGCGGCAATCTCCCCGTCGCTCATGATCGCCATCGCCCGGCGCAGGAAGTCCAGCGCAAGCTCCGCATTTCCCAGGCGATAGTGGACCCAGCCCATGCTGTCGAGGATCGCGGGCTCTTCAGGCTTGAGCGCGTAGGCCTCCTCGATCAGCGCCAGGGCCTCCTCGTAGCGGTCGGTGCGATCGGCCAGGGTGTAGCCAAGGGCATTGAGGGCGTCCGCATGGTCTGGATCTCCCGCGATGACCCGCCGCAGGTCGGCCTCGGCGAGGTCGATCCGGCTGAGCTTGACCGCGAGCAGGGCACGCGCGTAGAGGATGTCCGCGTTGTCCGGGTACGCCTCCAGGGCGGCGGCATAGACGTCCAGGGCCGCGTCCCGGCGCCCCACCTCATCCAGGATGTCGCCCTCCACCAGATACAGGGTCACGGCGTCCTCGGGTGACTGATCACGCAGCTGCTGGATGACCTCCCGCGAACGGGCGACGTCCCCCTGCTTGGCACGGATAACGGCAATGCGCACCTGGGCCTCGGTCCGATTGGAGGCGCCCGCCTTGACATACCAGTCGATGGCGGCGGCGAGATGCCCGGCGCGCTCCTCGACCTGCCCCAGGTAAAAGGTCGCCTCCTCCTGGCGTTGGCCGGTTTGGTAGAGCCGCGTGAAATAGATCCGGGCCGCGTCCAGATCGTCGAGCTGAAGGGACAGGATCGCGGCGGCGAACAAGACGTCCGGCTCCTTGGGCTGGTTGCTCAGGAGACGCTCGAACTCCCTCCGGGCGTCGGAGAATTCCTTTTCCTCCACCAGGAACTGGCCATAGAGCATGCGCAGGGCATGGTCCTGGGGATTGGTGGCCACAAAGCCCTCCAGCAGACCCCGGGCCTCGGCCCGCTGGTCCTGCGACAGCTTCAGACGCACCAGGAAGATCTGGGGCTTGCTCCAATCGGGCCTCAGGTCCAGGGCCCGGCGGGCGGCGGCCTCCGCGACCTCATCGTCACCGACCGTGGCCGCGATGGTCGCCAGGGCCTGATGGGCCTCGGGGTTGGTGGCGTCGAGCTCCACCAGGGACTCCATCAGAGCGACGCGCTCCCCCTTGTCCTCGACACGGCTGAGGATGGCGAGGGCGTGGCTGTAACCGGCGTTGGCGTCGGCCCCGGCGATCCGGACGACTCGGGACAGGTGGGTCAGCACACCCTCCGTGTCCCCCGCCCTGATCCGCAGCAGGGCCGCCACCTGGTGCGCACCCACCGAGTCGGGATCCAGGGTCAGCCAGAGGGTAACGCCGCGCTCCATGGCCTCGTCGTCGCCGGCGGTGACCGCGGCGCGGACGGCCAGCTCCGCCAGCTTGGCATCGCGCGCCCGCTCGGCAGCCTGAAGATAGTGGGCGAAGGCGGTCTCGAGGTCCCCACTGCGAGCAGCCATCTCCGCTACCAGGACCGCATAGACCAACTCACTGTCGAGTCCGGTCGCCCCCGGGGGGGCGGACGCCGAGGAACCCGTCTCCGCGTGTTGATCTGACCGCCCATCGGCCGCCTCGGGGCCGTCCGTGGCCACGGTCGCAACCGCGACGAACGGCAGCCAGACGAGCCAGGTGACAAGGATGCGGGAAACGACGGAATGGGACATGTTAGCTTTCGTCTCGATGGACATCGAAAGATTATGCGCAAAAATTATCCGCTCCGGGTCCTGGAAGGCGATGGGATGGCCACAAACCCCGCCTCGAGGCCTTTGCCGGCAGGCGCGGCGTCACATTGCCGCTGCCACGCCACGGATCTGGCGGACCAACTTCAGCGGTGACTTGCATTAGACGCAATAAACCGGACAATCGACGGGTAACTTCGGCCCTTACCCCAACATGAAGCTCCTGGCCATCGGACTCAATCACAAGACCGCCCCGATCGAGGTGCGCGAGCGCCTGACGTTCGGTCCCGACATTATCGCCGGGGCCCTGAGGGACCTGAAGAGCAGAGCCGGTGTCCTCGAGGCGGTGGTGCTCTCCACCTGCAACCGCACCGAGCTCTACTGTGCGGTGGCCGATGGGGGAGAAGAGACGGTACGTGGCTGGCTGGGCAGCTTCCACGGCATCGAGGCGGAGCGGCTGAACCCCTATCTGTACGCTTACGCCGAGCGAGACGCCATCGCCCATCTGCTGCGCGTGGCCAGCGGACTCGATTCGATGGTCCTCGGGGAGCCGCAGATCCTGGGACAGGTCAAGAGCGCCTTCCAGACCGCCAGCGACTGCACGGCCACCGGCAAGCTCCTGTGCCGGCTCTTCCAGCATGCCTTCTCGGTCGCCAAGACGGTGCGAACGGACACAGCCATCGGCAGCAGCCCGGTCTCGGTCGCCTTCGCGGCAGTTAGCCTGGCGCGGCAGATCTTCAGCGACCTGGCGCGGCGGACGGCGTTGCTGATCGGGGCGGGCGAGACCATCGAGCTCGCCGCCCGGCACCTCCACCAAAACGGCATCGGGCGCATCGTGGTGGCCAACCGAACGGTCGAGCGGGCCCACGAGCTGGCGGCCCAGTTCGACGGCTTCGCCATCGCCCTGACCGAGATCACCAATCATCTGGCGGAGGCGGACATCGTGATCTCCTCCACCGCGAGCCCGCTGCCGGTGCTCGGCAAGGGCGCGGTTGAGCGGGCCCTGAAGGCGCGCCGGCATCGCCCCATGTTCATGGTGGACATCGCCGTTCCCAGGGACATCGAGCCCGAGGTGGCCTCCCTCAGCGACGTCTATCTGTATACGGTGGACGATCTCCAGGGGGTGGTGGACGAGGGGCTTCGGTCCCGCCAGGAGGCCGCCGTTCAGGCCGAGGAGATCATCGGCTTCCATGCCGAGGAGTTCATGGCCTGGGTGCGGTCCTTGGACGCCGCGGGCCTGATCCAGGATTACCGTCAGCGCGCCGAGCAGCTGCGCGACGAGGTGCTGGAGCGGGCCCAGCGCCAGCTCGAGTCGGGCAAGTCGCCCGCGGAGGTCCTCAACTTCCTCGCCCACACGCTGACCAACAAGCTCCTGCACGCCCCCAGCACCCGCCTGCGTCAGGCCGCCCGGGATGGGGACGCCGAGATCCTGGAGGCGGCCAACGAGCTGTTCCAGCTCGATCACGGTCCGGTCGTCGTACCCTCCGAAAGCACGCGATGAATCCATCGATCCGCGGCCGGCTGGAGCGCATCGCGGAGCGCTTCGGTGAGGTCACCGCCATGCTCGCCGAGCCCGAGACCCAGGCCAATACCGGCCAGTTCCGGGAGCTCAGTCGCGAGTACGCCCAGCTCGAGCCCCTGGTGAGCTGCTTCAACCGCTACCTCGGGCTGGAGGCGGAGGTCGAGGCGGCGGAGGAGATGCTCGCGGACCCCCAGATGGGCGAGCTGGCGGATCTGGCCCGGGATGAGCGCGACAGCGCCCAGGCCCGCCGGGACGCCCTGGAGCCCGAGATCCACCGCCTGCTGGTTCCACCGGATCCCAACGACGCGCGCAACTCCTTCCTGGAGATCCGGGCCGGCACCGGGGGGGCCGAGGCCGCCCTGTTCGCCGGGGATCTCCTACGCATGTACCTGCGTTACGCGGAGGCGCGGGGCTGGCGCACGGAGCCCATCAGCGAGAGCCCCGGGGAGCTCGGGGGCTACAAGGAGGTGGTGGTGCGCATCACCGGTGCCGGGGTCTTCTCGCGGCTGAAGTTCGAGCCCGGGGCCCATCGGGTCCAGCGGGTACCGGAGACCGAGTCCCAGGGGCGGGTCCACACCTCCGCCTGCACGGTAGCGGTCCTGCCCGAGGCGGAGACCATCGACGCCATCGAGATCGACCCCGGCGACCTGCGGGTCGACACCTATCGTTCATCGGGCGCCGGTGGCCAGCACGTCAACAAGACCGACTCCGCCGTGCGTATCACCCATATGCCCTCGGGCATCGTGGTCGAGTGCCAGGACGAGCGCTCCCAGCACAAGAACCGGGCCCGGGCCCTCTCGCTGCTCCAGGCCCGGTTGCTCGCCCAGGCGCAGGAGAGCCAGACCGCGGCCGAGTCCCAGTCGCGCAAGCTCCAGGTGGGTAGTGGCGACCGCTCCGAGCGCATCCGCACCTACAACTTCCCCCAGAACCGGGTCACGGACCACCGCATCAACCTCACCCTCTACAAGCTGGACGAGGTGATGGGGGGAGCCCTCGACCTGGTCGTCGAGCCCCTGCTGGCCGAGCACCGCAGCGAGCAGCTGGCGGCCATGCTGGTCGAGTGACGGACACCGTCGACGACCAGCCCGTCACCGTAGGGGAGGTGCTGCGTGAGGCCGTCGGGGCCCTCTCGGGGCTACCGGACGGCAGCCCCCGACTGGAGGCGGAGCTGCTCCTCGCCGAGGTGACCGGCTGGCCCCGCACCCGTCTCATCGCCTGGCCGGATCGGCCCCTGGACCCGGTGGCCCTTGCCGCCTTTCGCTCCCTGCTCGCCCGACGTCGCTCGGGTGAGCCCCTGGCCTATCTCCGTGGTCGCCAGGCTTTCTGGACCCTGGAGCTGCGGGTCACCCCCGACACCCTGATCCCGCGACCCGAGACCGAGCTCCTGGTGGAGATCGGCCTCGCCGAGGCGGGGGCCGGGGCGAGGCGGCGCGTGGCGGACCTCGGCACCGGGAGCGGGGCCATCGCGGCGGCCATCGCAACGGAGCGGCCCCAGTGGCTCATCATCGCCGTCGAGCGCTCGGCGGCGGCCCTGGCGGTGGCCCGCGCCAACTTCAATACGCTGGGGCTGTCGAATTGCCTGGCGGTGCGCGGGGACTGGCTCGCCGCCTTCGGCTCGCGCAGCCTCGACCTGATCCTGGCCAATCCGCCCTATGTCCCCTCTGGCGACCCCCACCTGAGCCGCGGGGGCCTGCCCTTCGAGCCGCTGGAGGCCCTCGCCGCCGGACCGGAGGGACTGGACGCCATCGCCGCCATTGGGCGGGAGGCGGGGCGCTGTCTGCGACCCGGGGGGCTACTCGCGCTGGAGCACGGATTCGATCAAGGTCCAGCGGTGCGTCGCCTCCTCGGGGAGCTGGGCCTGCGGGGGCCACACAGCCGGCGAGACCTGGCGGGCCAGGAACGGGTAACCTTGGCGCGGGCGGATTGAGCGCCACCCCCGGGACCTCGCTGCCGAAGGAGGGTGGGCGATGACGCGCTTGATTATTTCGAGGCCCCACTTAGCATACATAAGCCATGGAAATTCCAGACGACGAGCGCATCAAGCACCGGGAGATCGCCTTTCGGGAGCTGCATCCGAACCTGGATCAGGCGGGGACGGCGGTGCGCTTCCTGAGCCAGGTCGAGGGCGTGGTCTCGAGCGAGGCGGCCTCGACCACCGTGGTCCGGCTGAGCTATGACGTGCTCGCGGTCACGCTGAAGGAGCTCGAGGATGCCCTGCAGGAGCTTGGCCTGCATCTGGACAACCGACTGCTGCTCCGAGTCAAACGCGCCCTCTACTACTACACGGAGGATACCCTGAGGGCCAATTGCGGCTGCCCCCAGGGACCGAGCAACTGCACCAAGAAGGTCTTCGCCACCCGCTATCAGCAGATCGAGCATGGGTGCCGGGATCAACGTCCCGAGCATTGGAGACGGTATCTCTAATCGGAGGGCCGAAGGCCGAGTTGCGAGGGCCGAGGATCGAAATCGGGAGGTTCCCTGGAATCTCGCGGCACGTCGCGTTCACCAAGAGGGCCCGGGATGCCGATGGATGACCAGGAGCTCTTGCGCTACAGCCGGCAGATCATGCTCCCGGGCTTCGGGATCGAGGGCCAGGAGCGGCTGCGCGCGGCCACCGTCCTGGTAGTGGGTCTCGGCGGGCTCGGCTCCCCCGTGGCCATGTACCTGGCGGCGGCTGGGGTTGGGCGCCTCCTGCTCGCGGACTTCGACGCGGTGGACCTCTCCAACCTGCAGCGCCAAATCCTGCACACCACCGAGCGCATCGGCCTGCCCAAGGCCGAATCCGCCCGACTCGCCCTCGCTGCCCTGAACCCGGAGACAGACCTGGTCACGGTCAAGCGCAGCCTCACCGAGGACACCCTGCCCGCCCTGCTGGCCGACGTGGACCTGGTGGCGGACTGCAGCGACAACTTCGCCACCCGCTTCGCCGTCAATGCCGCGTGCGTGGCGGCCCGCAAGCCCCTGGTCTCCGGTGCCGCCATCCGACTGGAGGGCCAGGTGGCCACCTTCTCCGGCCAGCCCGGAGGCCCCTGTTACCAGTGCCTCTACCCCCGGGGCGGGGACGTGGACGAGACCTGCAGCGCCAACGGCATCCTGGCCCCGGTGGTGGGCATCATCGGCAGCATCCAGGCCACGGAGGCCATCAAGGTCCTGTCGGGAATCGGTGAGCCCCTGTTCGGCCGGCTCCTGCTGCTGGATGCGGCCACCATGGAGTGGCGCGGCCTGCGCCTCACGGCGGACCCCGCCTGCCCCATCTGCGGCGTCAACCAAGAGACTGCCGCCAAGCTCGGCGCCCTTCCCTGACCGGTGGTCCAACTCGGGGGTATCCCGGGATCCACTCGCCACCCGCCAAGATGCCGGACCGCAAGCAGGGATACAGGATCGTTGTGGACGACCGCGAAGCACCGGGGGCGGTCCTGGAGGCCCTGCGCCGAGACAAATGCGTGCATCTCAGCGTTCAGCGGCTCCCGGTCGGCGACTACCGGGTGGACGACGCCCTCTTGTTCGAGCGCAAGACGCTGCCGGACCTGGTCGCATCCATCAAGGACGGGCGGCTCTTCGCCCAGGGGCTGCGGCTCACCCAGGCACCATTGCGCGCCGCCATCATCCTGGAGGGCAGGTCTCAGGAGCTTGCGGACAGCCGCATGCGGCGCGAGGCGATCCAGGGTGCCCTGGTGACCCTGACCCTTTTCCTGGGCATCCCCTTGCTGCGCTCCATGGACCCGGAGGAGACCGCGGGCTTGATCCTGCTCGCCTCCCGGCAGGGCCGCGCCCATGCATCGGGACTGCTTCCCCGAAAAGGGACTCGACCACGCGGCAAGTCACGCGTCCAGGGACGCATTCTCCAAGGCCTACCCGGCGTCGGACCGGAGCGGGCCAGGCGCCTCCTGGAACGATTCGGCACCATCGAGGACGTCTTCACCGCGCCGGCGGATGCGCTGGCCTCCGTGCCTGGAATCGGCAAGGCGACCGCGGAGGCAATCCGCTGGGCAATTGAGGAGCCCCGCGCCCTCTACGGCATGGATACAACCCCCGACGATCTCTGGTCACTCTGACCCCGCCATTGGGGCGAGAACGGCCGGCCGCGCCCTGCGTTGCCAACCCAAGCGATCACCCTCCCAAAAAAAGAGGGCGCCCGAAGGCGCCCCCTTAACTTTTTCGGCGGGAGCCGAAAAAGTTAGTTGACCTTGGGATCCAGCTCGCCCTTGGCGTAGCGGGTGGTCATGGCCTCGAGGGAGAGGACCTTGATCTTGCTCGCGTTGCCCGCGGTACCGAAGGCCTCGTAGCGGTCCTTGCAGATCTGCTTCATGGCCTTGGTGGCGGCGATGAAGTACTTGCGAGGGTCGAACTCCTTCTTGTTGTCCACGAGGAACTTGCGGATGGCACCGGTGGAGGCCATGCGCAGATCGGTGTCGATGTTGACCTTACGCACCCCGTGCTTGATGCCCTCGACGATCTCCTCGACCGGCACGCCATAGGTCTCGCCCATGTCGCCACCGTTCTCGTTGATGATCTTGAGCCACTCCTGGGGCACGCTGGAGGAGCCGTGCATCACCAGGTGCGTGCCGGGGATACGCGTGTGAATCTCCTTGATGCGCTCGATGGCGAGGATGTCGCCAGTGGGCGGACGGGTGAACTTGTAGGCGCCGTGGGAGGTGCCGATGGCGATGGCCAGGGCGTCCACGCCGGTCTTCTTGACGAAGTCCGCGGCCTCCTCGGGGTCGGTCAGGAGCTGGCTGTGGTCGAGCACGCCCTCTGCGCCGACGCCGTCCTCTTCACCGGCCATGCCGGTCTCCAGGGAGCCGAGGCAGCCGAGCTCGCCCTCCACCGAGACACCACAGGCGTGCGCCATCTGGACGACGGTCTTGGTGACGTCGACGTTGTATTCGTAGCTCGTCGGGGTCTTGCCGTCCTCACCCAGCGACCCGTCCATCATCACGGAGCTGAAGCCGAGCTGGATGGAGCGCTGGCAGACCGCCGCGGACGTGCCATGGTCCTGGTGCATGACCACCGGGATGTGGGGCCACTCCTCGATGGCGGCCAGGATGAGATGACGCAGGAAGGGGGCGCCCGCGTACTTACGGGCACCGGCGGAGGCCTGGACGATGACCGGGGAATCGGTCTCGTCGGCGGCCTCCATGATGGCGCGCATCTGCTCCAGGTTGTTGACGTTGAACGCGGGCACGCCGTAGCCGTGCTCGGCCGCATGGTCCAGGAGTTGACGCAACGAAATCAGGGCCATAAGGGTTCTCCTCGTGTTTGCTAGGGACGCCGCAAAGCCGGCGCTATCGCAGATCAGTCATTGCTTCGAATGCGGTGCTCGCCGACCCGCATGATCTTCAAGATGTTGGTTTGGCCTTCCACGCCGGAGCGGTCACCCTTGGTGATGATCACCAGGTCCCCGTCCGTCACCGTGCCCCGTCGCTTGAGCTCCTCAACGACCTCCGCGTTGACCTCGTGAATGTTCGTGCTCGCGACGTCGAATGCTACCGGATAGACGCCACGGAATAGCCGGATTTTGCGTCGGGTCTCCGCGATCCGGGTCATGGCATAGATCGGGATTCCCGAGCTGATGCGTGACATCCATTTGACCGTGGAGCCCGTCTCCGTGAGTGCCGCGATGGCCTTCACCCCGAGGTGATTGGCGGTGTACATGGCGGCCATGGCGATGGCCTCGTCCACCCGCCCGAAGACGGAATCCAACCGGTGGCCCGAGCGCGTGACGTGCTTCTCCGCCTCGAAGCAGATTCGATCCAGGGCCTCGACCACCTTCGCGGGGTTCTTGCCGACGGAGCTCTCGGCGGAGAGCATCACCGCATCGGTCCCATCCAGGACCGCGTTGGCCACGTCGAAGACCTCCGCCCGGGTGGGTATGGGGTTCTCGATCATGGACTGCATCATCTGGGTGGCGGTGATCACCACACTGTTCAGCTCACGGGCCAGGTGGATAAGGCGCTTCTGCACCGCCGGGAGCTCCGCGTCGCCGATCTCCACCCCCAGATCACCCCGGGCCACCATGATGACGTCGGAGGCCTCGATGATGTCCTCCACCGCCTGGAGGGCCTCGGCGCGCTCGATCTTGGCGACGATGCCGCCCTTGCCCCCCGCCGCCTGGAACAGCTCCCGGGCTAGGCGGATGTCGTCCCCGTTGCGCACGAAGGAGACGGCCACGTAGTCGGCCCCGATCTCGGTGGCGAAACGGATATCCTCCTTGTCCTTCTCGGTGAGGGCCGGGGCGGAGAGCCCGCCTCCCTGCTTGTTGATGCCCTTGTTGTTGGACAGCCTGCCGCCGATCACCACGGAGCAGTCGATGCGTCCGCCCGTCACCGACTCCACCCGAAGCTCGATGGCCCCGTCGTCCAGCAGCAGGACGTCGCCGGGGCGCACGTCGTCAGCCAGCTGCGGATAGGTGGTTCCGACCTGGGTCTGATCGCCGGAATCCAGGGGGCAGGCCGCGTCGATGGCGAACCGATCCTCCGCGGCCAGCGTGATGGGACCGTCCTGGAAGCGCCCGATGCGGATCTTGGGACCCTGGAGATCCACCAGCACCGCCACCTGCCGATTGTGGCCGGCCACCACGCAGCGCTCGCGGATGGCCTCCACCCGCTGACGGTGACGCTCGTGGGTATCGTGGGACAGGTTGAGCCGCACCACGTCGACACCGGCGGCGAGCATGCCGTCCAGGACCTCGGTGGAGTCCGTGGCCGGCCCCAGGGTGGCGACGATCTTGGTACGTCTGGGCATCTGTGCGTGGCGAGTAGGGAGTGGCGAGGACCGAGGCAGATCCCCTCGGCCCTCGATTTCCTTCGCGCTCAGTCCTTGGCCCGAGCCTCGAGCATCGCCACCGCGGGCAGGGTCTTGCCCTCGAGGTACTCGAGGAAGGCGCCACCGGCAGTGGAGATGTAGGACACCTTGTCGTAGATGTCGTACTTCTGGATGGCGGCGATGGTGTCACCGCCGCCCGCCAGGCTGAAGCCCGGGGCATTGGCGATGGCCATGGAGACGGTCTTGGTCCCGTCTCCGAACTGGTCGAACTCGAAGACCCCCACCGGACCGTTCCAGACGATGGTACCGGCCTTGGCGATGATGTCGGCGAGCTCCTGGGCGGACTTGGGCCCGATGTCGAAGATCATGTCGTCGTCGGCCACATCCTTGGCGTCCTTGAGCACCGCGGGCTCATGCTCATCGAACTTCTTGCCGCACACCACATCCACCGCGATCGGGATGCTCGCGCCGCGGGCGGCCATCTTCTCGAGGAGTGCCTTCGCGGTGGGGATCAGGTCGACCTCGCACAGGGACTTGCCGACGTTGTGGCCGGTCGCCGCGAGGAACGTGTTGGCGATGCCGCCGCCGACCACCAGCTGATCCACCTTCTCGGACAGGGCCTCCAGCACGGTGAGCTTGGTCGAGACCTTGGACCCCCCGACGATGGCCACCATCGGCCGCGCGGGGTTCGCCAGGGCCCGGTTCAGGGCATCCAGCTCCTCGGCGAGCAGCAACCCCGCGCAGGCTACGGGGGCGAACTTGCCGGCGCCGTGGGTCGAGGCCTGGGCCCGATGGGCGGTGCCGAAGGCATCCATGACGAAGATGTCGCAGAGGGCCGCGTACTTCTTGGCCAGCTCCTCGTTGTCCTTGCCCTCGCCCTTGTTGAAGCGCACGTTGTCGAGGAGCACCAGCTCGCCGTCGGCGACCTCCGGGGCCTGCTCGAGATAGTCGCGGATCAGGCGCACGGGCTTACCCATCTTGGCGCCGAGGTCCTCGGCGACCGGGGCCAGGGAGTTCTCCTCGGAGAAGACACCCTCCTCTGGACGGCCGAGGTGGGACATGACCATGACGCGGGCACCGGCCTTGATGCAGTGCTCGAAGGTGGGCATGGAGGCGGTGATCCGGGCGTCGGAGGTCACCTTGCCGCCCTTGACCGGGACATTGAGGTCGGAGCGGATCAGCACGCGTTTGCCGGCGAGGTCGAGATCGGTGAGCTTGATGAAGGACATGGGCGCGATTCCCTCCCGTCTGTCTGGATGTAAGCGTTGGGGAAAGCCCGGGGGCTTTCCGCAGCGCTCTCTCAAGGGCCGTGGCCCCAGGGCCGAGGAAGATCGCTCCCCCCCGGCCCTCGGCGCTCGGTCCTTACTTGGCTACGTGCTCCACCATGCGCAGCATGTTGCAGGTGTAGCCGTACTCGTTGTCGTACCAGGCCACCACCTTGACGAAGGTGGGATCCAGGGCGATACCGGCCTCGGAGTCGAAGATGGACGGGGTTCCACGGCCGCGGAAGTCGGTGGAGACCACCTTCTCGTCGGTGTAGGCCAGAACGCCGGCCAGGTCGCCGGACTGGGAGGCGGCCTTCATGGCGGCGCAAATGTCGGCGTAGGAGGCGTCCTTGCTGAGCTCGACGGTGAGGTCGACCACGGAGACGTCGGAGGTCGGCACGCGGAAGGCCATGCCGGTCAGCTTGCCGTTGAGGTCGGGCAGCACCTTGCCCACCGCCTTGGCGGCACCGGTGGAGGACGGGATGATGTTCTCCAGGATGCCGCGGCCACCCCGCCAGTCCTTCATGGACGGGCCGTCCACGGTCTTCTGAGTGGCCGTGGCGGCGTGAACGGTCGTCATGAGACCGCGCTTGATGCCCCAGTTGTCATGCAGCACCTTGGCGACGGGTGCCAGGCAGTTGGTGGTGCATGAGGCCGCGGAGATGATGGCCTGTCCGGCGTAGGTGTTGTGGTTCACCCCGTAGACGAACATGGGGGTCGCGTCCTTGGAGGGGGCGGACTGCACCACCTTCTTGGCGCCGGCGTCGATGTGCTTCTGGCAGGTCTCCTCGGTCAGGAAGAAGCCCGTGCACTCGATGACCAGGTCGGCCTCGACCTCGTTCCACTTCAGGTTGGCGGGATCGCGCTCCGCGGTCAGCCGGATGGACTTGCCATTGACGATCATGGTGTTGCCTTCCACGGCGATGTCGCCCTGGAAGTTGCCATGGACCGAGTCGTACTTGAGCATGTAGGCGAGGTATTCGGGATCGAGCAGGTCGTTGATGCCCACGACCTGGATGTTCGGGAAGTCCTTGGAGATGGCACGGAAGGCCATGCGCCCGATGCGACCGAAACCATTGATGCCGACTTTGAGGGTCATAGTGAGATACTCCTGTCAGTGTGCTAAGGCGTCTATGTGCGGGGGCCGAGCCTCTCGGTACTGCCCCCGCCTGAGTGCTTGGGCCTAGAGGAGGCCGCGGACCGTGGCCACCACCTTATCCACGGTGAAGCCGAACTCCTTGAAGAGGGCACCCGCCGGGGCCGATTCGCCGAAGCGGTCGATGCCGATCACGGCACCCTCGCTGCCCACGTACTTCCACCAGCCGTCGGGGGTGGCGGCCTCCACGGCGACCCGCGCCTTGACCGCCTTGGGCAGGACGGACTCCTTGTAGTCCGCATCCTGGGCGTCGAAGGCGTCCGTGGACGGCATGGAGACCACGCGGACCTTCCTGTCGGACAGGGCCTCCGCCGCCTTCACCGCCAGCTCCACCTCGGAGCCGGTGGCGATCAGGATGGCGTCGGGCGTGCCCTCGCAGTCGCGCAGGACGTAACCACCGCGCGCGATCGCCGCCACCTGCTCGGGGCTGCGGTCCATGTGAGCCAGGTTCTGGCGGGAGAAGATGAGGCACGAGGGCCCCTGCTTGCGCTCGATGGCCAGCTTCCAGGCGACCGCGGATTCCACCGCGTCGCACGGGCGCCAAACGCTCATGCGGGGAATCATGCGGAGCGTCGGGATCTGCTCCACGGGCTGGTGGGTTGGCCCGTCCTCGCCGAGACCGATGGAGTCGTGGGTATAGACGAAGATCGAGGGGATCTTCATCAAGGCGGCCATGCGCAGGGCGTTGCGCGCGTACTCGGAGAACATCAGGAAGGTGGCGCCGTAGGGGATGAAGCCCCCGTGCAGCGCGATGCCGTTCATGATGGCCGACATGCCGAACTCGCGCACGCCGTAATAGATGTAGTTGCCACCGGCGTCGGACTTGCCGATACCCTTGCAGCCCTTCCAGATCGTCAGGTTGGAGCCCGCCAGGTCCGCGGAGCCACCCATCAACTCCGGGAGCAGGGGACCGAACCCGTTGAGCGCATTCTGGGATGCCTTACGGGAGGCGATGGTCTCGGCCTTCTCCACCACGGAGGCGAGGAAGGCGTCCGCCTGCTCGGACCACTGCTCCGGAAGCTCACCCGCCATGCGCCGTTTGAACTCGGCGGCCTCGGCGGGATACGCGGCCGCGTAGGCGGCGAACTGGTCGTTCCAGTCGGCCTCGGCCGCGGCACCGGCCTCCTTGGCGGACCAGCCCGCGTAGATGTCGGCCGGGATCTCGAAGGGCGAATGACTCCACCCCAGGGCCTCCCGGGTCAGGGCCACCTCGTCGGCACCCAGGGCCGCACCGTGGCACTCCTCCTTACCCTGCTTGTTGGGGGACCCGTAGCCGATGATGGTCTGGCAGCAGATGAGGGAGGGCTTGTCGGTGACGGCCCGGGCCTCCTCGATCGCCGCCTTGATCGCCTCGGCATCGTGCCCGTCCACGCGGGAGATGACGTGCCAGCCATAGGCCTGGAAGCGCTTGGGCGTATCGTCCAGGAACCAGGCCGGTGTGTCTCCATGGCCCCGCACCTCGCCGTCGATGGAGATGTTGTTGTCGTCGTAGACGGCGATCAGCTTGCCGAGGCCCAGGGCGCCGGCGAGCGAGCAGGCCTCATGGGAGATGCCTTCCATGAGACAGCCGTCCCCGAGGAAGACATAGGTGTTGTGGTCCACGATCTCGTGGCCCGGCTTGTTGAACTGGCCGGCCAGGGCCCGCTCGGCGATGGCCATGCCAACGGCGTTGGTGATGCCCTGCCCCAGGGGCCCAGTGGTGGTCTCCACGCCTGGGGCGTAGCCGTATTCGGGGTGACCCGGGGTCTTGGAGTGCAGTTGGCGGAACTGCATCAAGTCCTCGATGCCCAGGTCGTAGCCCGTCAGGTGCAGCAGAGAATAGATCAGCATCGAGCCGTGCCCGTTGGAGAGCACGAAGCGATCCCGGTCGGCCCAGTGCGGGTTCGCCGGATTGTGCTTCATGAAGTCGTTCCACAAGACCTCGGCGATGTCCGCCATGCCCATGGGTGCCCCCGGATGGCCCGAGTTGGCCTTCTGAACCGCGTCCATGCTGAGGGCGCGGATGGCATTGGCGAGTTCTCTGCGTGAGGACATGGCCCCTCCTGAATCGTGCTGTGACCTGAACGTTCGATGACCCGAAGGTGTGACGCGGGGTGCCGCTGTGGCCCGCGGGCGACCCACCGCGAAGATCCGTCTCGAGGAATGGCGCTGCGCTGGGTCGAGGCTTAGGGCAAGGGCCCGCCGAGGAGCCGGCAGGCCCAGGATGAGCAGCCCGCGCGACACCGAGAAACCGGCGAGAGTTCCTCCAAAGGGCGACTATTGTGCGCGAAAGGCCAAAGCTGGGACATCAAAACAAACTTATGTCCAGCCAAAAAGAACTTTATCACTTCCGAATATTCTGGATTTGGCCCGCTCAACGCCCCTCGGCCCCGTCGACTTGGAGCAGCGCTGAGGGGAGCGCCGGTTTCCTGCGCTTGCCGCACGGTCCAGAGAGATGATCCACCCTGCTCGAGGGCCCGATGCCCCTGTCCTGTAACGTGGCCTAACCCGCGTCACCCTTCCATTTGATTGAACAGCCCATGCTGGGGATCTGGTCCTCGGGCCCCCGCCCAGACTCGGCAACCTGGCGCATGGCCTCGAAGAGATCCCGACGCGCACCCTCTGGGGCGGTCTCCTTGCGGCTCGCGTCGAGCCGTCCGCGGTACTGGAGCTCGAGCTTGCCGTTGTAGCCGAAGAAGTCCGGCGTGCACACGGCACCGTAGGCGCGGGCGACCTCTTGGGTCTCGTCGAGCAGGTAGGGGAAGGGGAATCCGAGCTCCGCGGAGACCCGCTGCATGTTCTCGAAGGAGTCCTCCGGGTAGTCCGAGGGATCGTTCGACATGATGGCCACGCAGCCGATGCCGAGCGCCTGGAGGTCCCGCGCATCCCGCACGATGCGCTCGCGCACCGCCTTGACGTAAGGGCAGTGGTTGCAGATGAACATGACCAGGAGGCCCTTCTCGCCGCGGCAGGCGTCCCGCGTCCAGATCTGGCCGTCCACGCCGGGCAGGGAGAAATCGGGTGCCGGGGCACCGAAGTCGCAGACGGGTGTCTCCAAGGATGCCATGGTCGTCCTCCAGCGAGGTGTGTGGGGTCTCGATCAGGGGCGCCATGGTAACCAATCCGGAGGGAAATCCAAGCCCGGGTCCGCGAGCGGCACCGGGCAGGATGGGCTCTAGGCGTTGAGGACCGCGGGCGTTATCCTTATTTGTTTGGATCAACAGGAAGACGGGTGCGTCCCAAAGCCATGAGCAGAGACTACATCTTCACGTCCGAGTCGGTATCAGAAGGACATCCGGACAAGGTCGCCGACCAGATCTCGGACGCCATGCTGGATGCCATCCTCCGGCAGGACCCCAATCCGGAGCGCGCCCGCGTCGCCTGCGAGACAATGGTCAAGACGGGGGCCGTGATCGTCGGTGGCGAGATCACCACCAACGCCTGGATCGACCTCGACGAGCTGGTCCGCGGCGTGGTCTGCGACATCGGCTACACGAGCTCGAACGTGGGCTTCGACGGCTCCACCTGCGCGGTGATCTCCCTGATCGGCAAGCAGTCCAGTGACATCGCCATGGGGGTGGACCGCAGTGCCCCCGAGGAACAAGGCGCCGGCGATCAAGGGCTGATGTTTGGCTATGCGACCAACGAGACGGACGTGCTCATGCCCGCCCCCATCACCTACGCGCATCGCCTGGTCCAACGACAGTCGGAGATGCGCAAGTCCGGGGTGCTTCCGTGGTTACGCCCGGACGCCAAGAGCCAGGTGACCCTCCGCTACGTGCAGGGCAAGGTGGTTGCGGTGGACGCGGTGGTCCTCTCAACCCAGCACGACCCGGACGTGGACTACAAGCACCTGCGCGAGGCGGTGATGGAGAACATCATCATCCCGGTGCTGCCGGAGGAATGGATTCACGGCGACACCAAGTTCCACATCAACCCCACCGGGAGCTTCGTGATCGGCGGGCCCGTGGGCGACTGCGGACTGACCGGCCGCAAGATCATCGTCGACACCTACGGGGGTGCCGCCCGCCACGGCGGGGGCGCCTTCTCCGGCAAGGACCCCTCCAAGGTGGACCGCTCGGCCGCCTACGCCGGTCGCTACGTCGCCAAGAACATCGTGGCCGCGGGACTGGCGGAGCGCTGCGAGATCCAGGTTTCTTACGCGATCGGCGTCGCGGAGCCGACCTCGATCACCATCGAGACCTTCGGCACGGCCAAGATCCCGGAGGACCGCATCGCCGCCCTGGTGCGCGAGCACTTCGACCTGCGTCCCTACAGCATCATCCGCATGCTGGACCTGGTGCGCCCGATCTATCGCAAGACCGCCGCTTACGGTCACTTCGGCCGGGAGGAGCCCGAGTTCACCTGGGAGCGCACCGACAAGGCCGAGGCCCTCCGCGACGCGGCAGGTCTGCGGTGATGTGCCACCAGGGAAGCGCTGACTTGATGCGCTTCCCGAGCGGGCCAGGAAGGGCCCGCCATTTTCGATGGCGTTGAGCCTTTGAAGATGAGGCTTTCCGAGACTCGCACGTCTCGGGACGCGGGCTGGTCGAACGCCAGGACTGCGCCTGATCAGCATCCCTAGACGTCAAAACCTCGTCGCCGAGGAGCGTTGCAACCTGGATCCTCGAGGGCATCGGGGCATTCCAGGCCAGGCTCGGCGAACGGGTCGATCCCACAACGGCGCTCACTCACGTTTAACATCCGGAGCTTAAACCCATGAGTGAGTTCACCGACTACAAGGTCGCGGATCTGTCCCTGGCCGATTGGGGCCGCAAGGAGATCCGCATCGCCGAGACCGAGATGCCGGGCCTGATGGCCCTGCGCACCAAGTACGGGGCGACCAAGCCCCTGACCGGCGCCCGCATCACCGGCAGCCTCCACATGACCATCCAGACCGCCGTGCTGATCGAGACCCTGATCGAGCTCGGCGCCCAGGTCCGCTGGGCCTCCTGCAACATCTTCTCGACCCAGGATCACGCCGCCGCCGCGATCGCCGCCCAGGGCATCCCGGTCTACGCCTGGAAGGGCGAGACACTGGAGGAGTACTGGTGGTGCACCGAGCGGGTCCTCAATTGGCCCGACGGGGGTGGCCCCAACATGATCCTGGACGACGGCGGCGACGCCACCCTGCTGGTCCACAAGGGAGTGGAGTTCGAGAAGGCGGGCGCGGTGCCCGCCCCCACCGTGGACGACAACGAGGAGTGGGCCGCCATCCTCGGGGTGCTGGCCAGGAATTTCGAGCGCGACCCGCGCCACTGGCACAACCTCGCCGAGGGCATCAAGGGCGTCACCGAAGAGACCACAACCGGGGTGCACCGGCTCTACGAGATGGCCAAGGCAGGAAGCCTGCTGTTCCCGGGCATGAACGTCAACGACTCGGTCACCAAGTCCAAGTTCGACAACCTCTATGGCTGCCGCGAGTCCCTCGTGGACGGCATCAAGCGCGCCACCGACGTCATGATCGCCGGCAAGATCGCCATGGTGTGCGGCTACGGGGACGTGGGCAAGGGCTGCGCCCAGTCCCTGCGAGGGCTGGGCGCCACCGTCTGGGTATCGGAGATCGACCCCATCTGCGCGCTGCAGGCTGCCATGGAGGGATTCCGCGTGGTCACCATGGAGGATGCCGCGCCGATCGCCGACATCTTCGTCACCGCCACCGGGAACCTGAGCATCATCACCCACGACCACATGGCGGCCATGAAGGACCAGGCCATCGTGTGCAACATCGGCCACTTCGATAACGAGATCGACGTGGCGAGCCTGGCCGGCTGCGAGTGGGACGAGATCAAGCCCCAGGTGGACCATGTGATCTTCCCCGACGGCAAGCGCATCATCCTGCTCGCCCAGGGCCGCCTCGTGAATCTCGGGTGTGCGACCGGGCACCCAAGCTTCGTGATGTCCAACAGCTTCACCAACCAGGTGCTGGCCCAGATCGAGCTCTTCGCCCACACGGAGAACTATCCGGTCGGCGTCTACACGCTGCCGAAGAAGCTGGACGAGGAGGTGGCGCGCCTGCACCTCGGCAAGATCGGCGCCCGCCTCACCACCCTGACCCAGGCTCAGGCGGACTACATCGGCGTGGCCGTCACCGGACCCTACAAGCCCGAGCATTATCGCTACTGACCAAGGGCCGAGGGCCCAGGGGGGCTCGCCCCCCTCCCTCTCGGCCTCCCGGGCGCAGCGACGCCGGGGATCGGACTGGGCCGTCACCGACCCTTCGATTCAACCCACACCGTTTTTGCGAGTGGAGTCAGGATGAGCGCCAACGACGCGAGCCCACGCAGCTTCAGCTTCGAGCTCTTTCCACCTAAGACCCCGGAGGGAATGGAAAAGCTCAAGGCGGCGGTTCTCGAGATCAACGGCCTCGGCCCCGAGTATTTCTCGGTCACCTACGGGGCCGGCGGCTCTACCCGGGAGCGAACGTTCGAGACGGTGACCTGGCTGCGTTCCCAGGGGATCGAGACGGCGCCCCATCTGGCCTGCGTCGGCTCCCGACGCGCCGAGATCCGGCAGATCCTCGCCCACTATCGGGAGCAGTCGATCCGCCGCATCGTGGCCCTGCGCGGAGACCTTCCCTCGGGGATGGGGGTGGGGGCATCCGGCGATTTCCGGTACGCCAACGAGCTGGTGGAGTTCATCCGCGCCGAGTCTGGCGACGCCTTTCGCATCGAGGTTGCCGCCTATCCCGAGTACCACCCCCAGGCACCCAACCCGACCCGGGACATCGAGAACTTCCGGCGCAAGGTCGAGGCCGGGGCCGACGCCGCCATCACTCAGTATTTCTACAATGCGGACGCCTACTTCGGATTCGTCGACCGCTGCCGGGAGCTCGGCATCGAGATTCCGATCATCCCCGGGATCATGCCCATCACCAACTACACGCAGCTCGCCCGATTCTCGGACGCCTGCGGCGCCGAGATCCCCCGCTGGGTGCGGCGGCGACTCGAGGGCTACGGCGACGACCTGAGCTCTCTTCGGGCCTTTGGCCACGAGGTCGTCTTGCGCCTGTGCCGGCATCTGCTCGAGGGGGGCGCCCCGGGGCTGCACTTCTACACCATGAACCAGAGTGGACCCAGCCTGAGGCTGTGGCGGGAGCTGG
>Ga0316579_10000036_pt1 | contig 30580 bp, 22 predicted proteins | sample J5NA_2_FD_203074 | JGI IMG/M metagenome (GOLD analysis project Ga0316579, IMG submission 203074) | Rhizosphere microbial communities from salt marsh grasses in Alabama, United States - J5-7_160517rDrA | ecosystem: Host-associated > Plants > Roots > Rhizosphere | place: USA: Alabama | collected... | reverse complement strand
CCTGGTACGTCCTGGCCGCGACCGACGACCCCGCGGTGAACGCGCAGGTGGCAGCGGAAGCGGAGGAGCGGCGCGTCTTCTGCGTGCGTGCGGACGACTCCGACGGCGGGAGCGCCGTCACCCCCGCGAGCGGCACCGGGCAGGACGTCCGGGTGGGGGTCCTCACGGGGATCCGGCGCCCCGGTGCGTCCGGCGGGGACGGGTCGCCGTCCGGGGACGGTGCTCCGTCCCCGCCGGGCGGTCCCCGGCGTGACCCGCGTCGGGCCGCCCGGATCCGGGACCACCTGGTGGGGATCCTGGAGGACGGCCTGCCGGCGGCACCCGGGGGCGGACCGGGGGAGACCTCCGGGAACGGCCTGCCGGAGACACCCGAGGAGGGTCTCGGGGCCTGCCGGCCGCTCGACGGGGAGGGGGCCACGACGGGGTGCGGGTCCGTGACCCTGGTGGGGGGCGGTCCCGGGGCCCCGGATCTGATCACGGTTCGGGGCAGGGAGGCGCTGTCCCGGGCGGACGTCGTGATCACGGACCGCCTGGCTCCCCTGGAACTGCTCGGCGACCTGGCCGAGGGGATCCGGGTGGTCGACGCCTCCAAGATCCCCCGAGGCCATTTCATGGCGCAGGAGGCCATCAACGCCTGCCTGGTGCGGCACGCTCGCGCGGGCCGGAACGTCGTCCGTCTGAAGGGCGGGGACCCGTTCCTGTTCGGGCGGGGCTCGGAGGAGGTGGCCGCCTGCACCGCTGCCGGTGTGCCCGTCACGGTCGTCCCGGGGGTGTGCAGCGCGCTGTCCGTTCCCGGGCTGGCGGGGATCCCCCTGACCGAGCGGGGGGTGGCTCACGAGGTGACGATCGTCTCGGGCCACATTCCGCCCGGGCATCCTCGCTCGCTGGTCGACTGGACGGCTCTGGGACGGCTCCGGGGGACCGTCGCGGTTCTCATGGGGGTCGAGAACCTGCTGGCGATCGCCGTGGAACTGATGGAGGCCGGGCGATCCGCGGGGACTCCCGTGGCGGTGGTGTGCGACGGCAGCCTGCCGAGTTCACGGACGATCGTCGGCACCCTGGGGACGATCGCCCGGATCGCCTCCGAGGCCCGGGTCGTTCCACCGGCGGTCGTGGTCATCGGGGAGGTCGCCGCTCGGGTGGCACCGGTCGTCTGATGATCGAACGGAGCCCTCCTCCGACCGGCCGATGAGCCGGCAGCCGGTCGGAGGAGTCCGTGCCCCGGGCTCCGGGGACCGTCATGGCCCCCCGAGGGAACGGGCCGGGGACACGTGTCCGTGGCTCAGCCGATCAGGTGATCGAACTCGCCCTTCTTGGCACCGTCGATCCAGGCCCCGAACTCCGCGGAGGTGAAGCGGAGGCTCGGGCCGGTCCCGTGCTGCTTGCTGTCGCGGACCTCGATCTCGCCCCCGAGCCCGCGGACCTCGACGCAGTTGCCTCCCGTGGGGCCGGAGAAGGAGGACTTGATCCACGCTGTCGTGTCGGTCATGACATGTACTCCTCGAATGAGATGGATCTCCGATGGATGGAAGAGAAAACCTTCCGGTACTCCGCTAGTTGGTTCTCCTGTTCCAGGTACTGGCATCCGACGTGGGTCTCCAGGTAGACCACGGCCGGATCGTCCGGATCCTCGAAATCGAGCACGGTGAAGGCCCCGAGCATCGCGGGGTGCGCGCCGGTGTCCCAGGCGATGACGCGCAGATCCACCTGTTCGCGGTGGGACATCTCCCGCATCCGGTCGATCTGCGCCTTCATCACGCCCGGTCCGCCGACCGAACGTTGCAGGACCCCGGCGCTGATGACGGCGGATATCCGCGTCGCGACGGGTCTCTGGAAAACCGCCCTCTGCCGTCTCATACGCATGTCGACGTACCGGCGTCGACGCATCGGGTCCTGGGGCTGGGTTCCCGTGCAGTAGACGGCCCGTGCGTACTCGGGGGTCTGGAAGAGTCCGGGCACCAGTTCCGGTTCGTACACCTGTATCTGTTCTGCTTGTCCCTCCAATCCCAGGTACAGCCCGAACCACTCGGGCATGACACCGCCGTAGTCCTCCCACCACCCCTGCTGGGCGCTGCCCGCGGCCATCTCCACGAGCACCTGGGTGGTGGGTTCGTCGGCCCCGTACAGCCAGCACAGCGCGCGGGCATCCGCGACCTTGACCCTGGTCTTGCCGTTCTCGATCCTCCACAGCTTCACCGCGGATGCGAGTTTCGCCGCCTCGACGTCCGAAACGGTCTTGCCCGATCCCTCCCTCAGTTGACGCAGCCGTCGTCCGAGCTGGCGCCGAACGATGGTCGAACCGTTCAGGGCCATAGGTTCACCCCCGCATGAAACATTTCAAATTGAAATATCCCCGTTGGACAACCCGTCGCCCGGACGTCCTGGCGAGCCATGACACCGGTGAACACATCAATTTCTTACCACGAAGGTCAGGATCCCCCGAAACCCGGAACCTGAACCTTCCACCATGAAATCCCTCCTCGTGGAAGATTTCGACCTTTCAATTTGAAAGGTTGTGCCGCCTCCGGCCTCCCGAAATCCTGTCGTCACCGAGCAGACCCGATCGGTCCGGTGCCCCGCAACGGGCACCGGCCCCGGACAACGAGGTCCCTGCACCCGGATCCGACGATCCGGTCCGCGAGACGGGTCCCACGAGCCGCCCCTGGCTCACGGAGCCTGGCTCACGGGTCCGGACCCCGGTTCACGGGCCCTGCCGCACCGATCCTGCGTCCTGCGGCAGGAAGTTCTTCGGGGCCGACCGGGCCTGCGCCGGTACCCGACGAAGCCCCGGCTCGGGCACAGGTTCGGGCACGGGTCCGGGCGGGGATCTGCGTTCCCCCGCCGACCCGCGTCCGGACACCGACGACAGAAGCACAGCAGCGACAGAAGGACAGCGGCGGCCGGGTCGCAGGCCCTCGGCCCAGCGATCCCCAGGACACCGACGCTGAAGCACCACGTCCCACGCACCGCCCCAGGACACGGTCCCACCCATGGGAGGACACGGTCCCGCCCGCGGGGACGAGGAGCACCACCAGGAAGGAGAAACCGCCCGTCAAGGGCATCCCCACCAGGAGCACCGTCCCCCGGACCCGCACCAGGAACAGGTGCTGCCGCTCAGCTACCGAACCTCGCAGGGAACGGCCCGGGACGGAACAGCCTCATGGAAATGCCCCACCATCGAGATCCGAGGTCCACGTGAGATCCGACATCCAGCACCGTGCGGGACACCACGCTCCCTCCGGTACCGGTTCCTCCCGTCCCGGCTCGGCCCGCGCCGGCCTCCCCCGAGACGGCTCCTCCCGTCCCGGCTCGCCCCACACCGGCTCGCCCTGTGCCGGCTCGGCACGACGGAGCCACTGCTTCCACCGAATGCCCTCGCCCGCCTGCGTGTCGGGGGTCCGCCGCCATTCTCTCGGAGGCGCTGTCGGGCAGGCATCCAGTCGTATCCGGAACACTTCCGTACACGAATTCGAAAATATCTTCCATCATGTGCGCCGGCCCTTCCGTCGTGTTCCTGATCCCGCATTTCATGCGCTTCCTCCCGTACCCAGAACGATCGTGTCCGTTGCGGATCCCCCTCGCCGGCCGCCCATCGGACCGGCCCCACGCCTCCGCGGACGCCCCGACAGACCGGCCGGGGTGTGTCCCGGAAAGACACCGGCTGCGGACCTCCGTCCGTTCCGGTGCCCCGCGGATCCGCAGGAGGGACCGGCAGCCGCCCTCCCGGACGGTTTTCTCCGTACTGTCCCTCTCCGCGGATCCTCTCCGCGGGGGCATGCGTTCCGGGGAGACCCTCCCCGAGGGCATCCGTTCCGGGAGCCCTTGTTCCGGTGGCGTTCTCCCCGAAGACGTTCCCCCGGGCCGAGGAGAATTTCCCCCGTCGCTCGATCGCACAGTGACGATCCGAACCGCTCGGGAACGACTCAGAGCCGGCGGACGTGGTTCACAGTCCGAACAGAACCTGCTTCATCGATGCTGTTCCGGATCGATGCTGTTCCGGCGAGCCCGCGCACCCGAGGCGGTTCTTTCTCCTCCGCCGCTCGCGGGCGGAGATCTTCTCCCGGCACGACCACGGATCATCCCGGCACGACGACTGCCCCCGACGCGGCTCTCCCTTCCCCGAGACACGGTTCTCCCTTCCCTGGCAGGAGATCCGATGACGCCGGAGAACCGATGAAAAGGATCGTATCCGGGGATCCGCACGTGCCGCTGGGGCTGTCCACAACACGGTCGGGCCCGTCCACAGGGCTCGCCTGCCACGGCCAGCCACCCGTTTCCCGAGCGCCGTCCACGATTCACATCCCACGAGGAGGACCGAGATGTCAACGCCCACGAGACCGCTGGTCGTCGGCGTCGTCCAGCACGATCCGGAGGCCGACGAGCTGAGCCGCAGCAAGAAACGTGTTGCGCTCGCCCTGTACGCCCGACGGGAGGGGTTCGCGCTGCACGAGACCTTCGAACTCTACGGGGACCAGGACCGCGATGCCCCGGCGATCTCCGACCTCGGAAGGCTGATCACGGATCTCCCGATCGACACCGTCCTCGTCTGCGGCCCCGTCGAAACGGACCGTCTGGGCCTGTCCGAGTTCCCCGACCCGTTGGCCCTGCGCCCCGTTCCACCCCATGACCTCCGGGGAGCGCAGGACCCCTGAGGGGCCCTGCGGGTTCCGTTCCGGCACCGCACGGCGCCCCTCCGCACCGTCCCGGGTCGGCCCCTCCCGGCCCCTCCGCTCGGGTCACGTGACCCGTCCCCCGTGCCCCGAACCGATCAGGAGCATCCGTGCACCCCCACCACCACACCCGTTCGCAGCCACCGGCGCAGCTCCCCCCGGGCGGCCGGCGCGCGCCGCGGTCCGGCGCACGATCCCGGACACGCTGTTCGATCCACCGTGCGACGGCCGAGGAACTTCCGTTGATCGCAGCACTCATCGCCAATTCCTGCCTGTCCATGGATCTGTTCCGGTGGCTGGAGCCCCGTCCCGATGAACGCCGCTGCTTCATCAGGACCTGGGCCGCGGCAGACCTGCGCCGGGCACTGGACACGGGTCTGGTCGAGTACCTTCCCGGCTTCGCCGGGGCCGCCGTCTGGCTGCCCGTCCGGCTGGAGCCCCTCTGTCCCCGGACGCACGGTCCGCAGAGCACCGGCCGCACGTCGCACGGCCTGGGGCCCGCGGAACTGCCACGGTCCCCGGCGCCGGTGAACCGTGCCCGGGCGGCCTCCGCGGGATCCCCCGCCGCTGCCGACGGGCGCGTCCCGCGAGGGCGACCGACGGGACGCCGAGCGTCCCGCTTCGCGTCGTTCCAGCTCGCACGCTGCCAGGTCCATCCGCAGGACACCCCCCATCTCCACCTGGCATGGCTCGTCGTGCACCCCGTGCACCGGAACCGTGGACTGGGAGGTTCCCTGCTCAGGCACAGGCACGCCGAACTGGACGCGCAGTACCTGCCCTCCTACCTGGAGGCCCCCGGGCCACGCAGCCGCCGTTTCGCACTCTCCATGGGGTACGTCGACTGCGCCGACGCCGTGCTGCCGGCGTGTTCCCGGGAACGTGTCCACCCCATGTGGAGGTCGCCCGGGTCCGCCTACCCCGGCGGGGATCCCGTCCTCCGGTCCGGGGACGCGCGGGAACGCCCGTGAGGGACACAGCCGTGCCCACCTCGCACGACACCCCGATTCTCGCGGGGTCCAGGTCGGTGCCCGCCCTCCGTGGCAGCTACCCTGCGTACGTGTCCAAGGTTCTGTTCACTCTTCCGATCCGCGATCGCGTCGGCATCGCATTCTCCGGTGGCCTCGACACCTCCGTGGCGGTGGCCTGGATGCGCGAGCGAGGCGCCGTCCCCTGCGCCTACACGGCCGACATCGGCCAGTACGACGAGCCGGACATCGCCTCCGTCCCCGGCCGCGCGACACAGTACGGTGCCGAGATCGCCCGTCTGGTCGACTGCAAGGAGCGTCTCGTCGAGGAAGGGCTCATCGCCCTCATGTGCGGCGCTTTCCACATCCGTTCCGCGGGGCGTGTCTACTTCAACACCACCCCGTTGGGACGAGCGGTCACCGGCACCATGCTCGTGCAGGCCATGCGCGAGGACGGCGTCGACGTCTGGGGGGACGGCTCCACCTTCAAGGGCAACGACATCGAGCGTTTCTACCGCTACGGGCTGCTGGCCAACCCTCAGCTGCGCATCTACAAGCCCTGGCTCGACGAGGCTTTCGTCAAGGAACTCGGCGGCCGGACGGAGATGTCCGAGTGGCTGACGATGCGGGACCTGCCCTACCGGGACTCCAAGGAGAAGGCCTACTCCACGGATGCCAACATCTGGGGAGCCACCCACGAGGCCAAGAGGCTGGAGCACCTCGATGCCCCCATGGACATCGTCGACCCGATCATGGGCGTGGCGCACTGGGACGACCGTATCCACATCCCCGCAGAGGACGTCGTCATCGCCTTCGTCCAGGGACGTCCCGTTTCGATCAACGGTGAGACCTTCGACAGCGCCGTCGACCTCGTGCACCTGGCCAACCGCATCGGCGGCCGCCACGGTCTGGGCATGTCCGACCAGATCGAGAACCGGATCATCGAGGCCAAGAGCAGGGGCATCTACGAGGCCCCCGGAATGGCGCTGCTGCACATCGCCTACGAACGGCTGGTCAACGCGATCCACAACGAGGACACCATCGCGGCCTACCACGACCAGGGACGCAGGCTGGGACGGCTCCTGTACGAAGGCCGCTGGCTCGACCCCCAGTCCCTCATGCTGAGGGAGAGCCTGCAGCGGTGGGTCGGGTTCGCCGTCACGGGAGAGGTGCGGCTGCGGCTGCGCAGGGGCGAGGACTACACCGTCCTCGACACCACCGGCCCTCACCTCACCTACCACCCCGAACGGTTGAGCATGGAACGGACCCAGGACGCGGCCTTCGGCCCCCAGGACCGCATCGGCCAGCTGACCATGCGCAACCTCGACATCGCCGATTCCCGATTGAAACTCGAGTCCTACGCCGGTCAGGGGGTCCTGAGCCGTTCGACCGGGCTGGTCGGGCAGCTGGAGTCCGGTGGCACCGATCCCGTCGCCGAGCTGAGCGGTCCGGGGGACGCCAACCCCGTGCCGCTGGACAATGCGGCGCTGGAGTCGGGCACCGACTGACACCGGCCGGTGGCCGGCCACCGGAACGTCGGCTTCGTGCGTGCGGGGTCCCTCCCGGATCGTTCCGGGAGGGACCCCGTCGTCCGCGTGCACGACGCCGGCCGTCCCGCCGGGCGGGGCGCGGTCAAGGGACCGTGCCCCGCCCCGACGTTCAGCGCGGTGGTGCGGGCTGGAACGAGGAGAGCACCTTGACGTAGTTGCTGCGTTCGAAGGCCTCGGGATCCTCGGCCCCTGCCGTGCTCACGCTGCCCCGCAGCTGTTCCACCGAGGCGTACTCCCTCTCGGACAGCCATTCCCTCAGACCGTCGAGCATGGTCCTGACGTGGGTGGCGCCCCTCTCCAGCACGGCGGACGTCGTGCAGGCCACGTTCGCCCCGACCAGGAGCGCCTTGAGGACGTCGCGGTGGGAGTGGATCCCGGAGGTCGCCGCCAGGTCGGTCCCTGGCAGCTGCGGCCGCAGGATCCCCAGCCACCGCAGGGGCAGCCGGAGCTCCACCGGCGTCGACAGCTCCACCCGCGGCCGGACCTCGAGAGTGTTGAGATCGATGTCCGGCGCGTAGAACCGGTTGAAGAGCACGAGCCCGTCGGCTCCCGCCCGCACCGCCCGATCCGCGAAATGCGGCAGGGACGAGAAGTACGGCGAGAGCTTGACCGCGAGGGGGACCTGCACCGCCTGGCGCACCTCGCGCACGACGTCGAGGTACTTCTCCTCGACCTCCGCCGCCGTGCGGTTCGGATCGGCAGCGACGGCGTAGACGTTGAGCTCGATCGCGTCGGCCCCGGCATCGGCCATCATCGTGGCGTACCGCGACCACGACCCGGTACGGGCGGCGTTGACGCTGGCGATCACCGGGATCGACAGGCGTTGCTTGGCCTCCTGGACCAGGCGCACGTGCCGCTCCGGGCCGAGCTCGCCGAAGTCCGTGGACGGGAAGTAGTCCAGTGCCTCGGCGAACTGGTTCGCACCCTGTTCGAGAGCCTCGTGCAGGCTCAGTTCCTCCTGCTCGATCTCCTCCTCGAACAGGGAGGGGAGGACCGCGGCCCCGACACCCGCGTACTCCAGCTCCAACAGGGACTCCACCCGGCCCGTCAACGGGCCGGCGGAGGCGACGATCGGCGACCCCAGACTCAGGCCCAGGTAGGTCGTCGAGAGGTCAGGGCTCATCAGGCTTCCTCTCCGGCGGGAACTTCCTCGTGCGGAACGGTCCGTTCCACCCCGGCCAGCTGCGAGTAGTAGCGGAAACGCTCGTCGGCGTCGGCCTGGGCCAGTGCCACGAGGTGCTTGCTGCGTTCGGGGTCTGTCCGGGACAGCATCGCGAACCTGGTCTCGGCGAGCAGGTAGTCCTTGATCGGGACCGTGGGCTTCTTGGAGTCCAGCGTGAACGGACGTGCCTGGTCGTCCTCGCTGGGGCGGTAGCGGTACAGCGGCCAGTAGCCGCTGGCCACGGCCTGCTTCTGGTGGCTCATCGACGTCGACATCTCGATGCCGTGGGCGATGCAGGTGCTGTACGCGATCACGAGCGACGGTCCCTGCCAGGCCTGGGCCTCCAGGAGGGCACGCACCGCCTGCTGCTCGTTCGCGCCCATCGCGATCTGGGCGACGTAGACGTTGCCGTAGGACTGGGCGATGAGGCCGAGGTCCTTCTTCGGGCCGCTCTTGCCGGACGCCGCGAACTTGGCCGTCGCGCCCCGGGGGGTCGCCTTGGACGCCTGGCCGCCCGTGTTGGAGTACACCTCCGTGTCCAGCACCAGGACGTTGACGTTGTGGCCGGAGCTCAGGACGTGGTCGAGGCCGCCGTACCCGATGTCGTAGGCCCAGCCGTCACCACCGATGATCCACACACTCTTCTCGACGAGTTCGTCGGCGAGGGAACGCAGGTGGCGCAGGGGGCCCTCCGCCAGGAGGCTCCCGCCGGAGCCGTCCTGGGCCAGTACGCGGTCCAGGACCTCCTTGAGCTGCTCGACCCGCCGACGCTGCCCGACGATCCCGCCCTCGGTGGTCATGTCCGCGTTCAGCAGCTCGTCGGCGAGCTGCTCGCCGACCACGCCGCGCAGCTGCTCGACGTAGCGACGGGCCTCGGCGTGCTGCTGGTCCCAGGCCAGGCGCAGCCCCAGGCCGAACTCGGCGTTGTCCTCGAACAGCGAGTTCGACCAGGCCGGCCCGCGGCCCTGGGCGTTGCGGGCGTACGGCGTCGTCGGAAGGTTCCCTCCGTAGATCGAGGAGCACCCCGTCGCGTTCGCCACGACCATGCGGTCGCCGAACAACTGCGTCAGGGTCTTGATGTACGGGGTCTCACCGCAGCCGGAGCAGGCTCCCGAGTACTCGAACAGCGGCTGGAGCTGGGACACGCCCTTGACGGTGTCGTGCCGCACGGTCTCCCGGTCGATCTCGGGCAGGGACAGGAAGTAGTCGTAGTTCGGACGTTCGGCGTCCCGGTGCTCAAGGGCCGGTTCCAGGTTGAGGGACTTGTGCTTGGCCTCGGTCTTGCTGCGGGCGGGACACACGTCCACGCAGACCCCGCAGCCGGTGCAGTCCTCCGGTGCCACCTGGACGGTCAGGCGGTGGTCCTTGAGCTCGCGGGAACGGTACGCCTTGGACTGGAAGCCCTCGGGGGCGTTCCGGAGCTCCGACTCGGGGTAGACCTTGATCCGGATCGCGGCGTGGGGGCACACGATCGCGCACTTGCCGCAGTCGATGCAGATGCTCGGGTCCCAGATCGGCAGGTCCTGCGCGATGGCGCGCTTCTCCCACCGGGCCGTGTCCGTCAGCCACGTGCCGTCCACCGGCATGGCGCTCACCGGGAGCAGGTCGCCCTCCCCTGCCAGCATGCGCGCGGTGACGTCCTTGACGAAGTCCGGGGCCCCGTCGGGCAGCGGCGGCAACCGGTGCAGGTCACCCGAGGTCGTCTCGGGCACCTTGACCTCGACCATCTCCTGGATGGCCCGGTCGACGGCCGCGAAGTTCCTCTCGACGACGGTCGCGCCCCGCTTGCCGTACGCCTTCTGGATCGAGTTCTTGATCCGGGTGATCGCCTCGTCCTGGGGCAGGACCCCGCTGAGGGCGAAGAAGCAGGGCTGCATCACGGTGTTGATGCGGGTGCCCAGGCCGACCTCTCGGGCGACCTTGAAGGCGTCGACGACGAAGAACCGCAGGCGCTTGTCGATGATCTGCTGCTGGACCTCGACCGGCAGGTGCTCCCAGACCTCCTCGGCCGGGTACGGCGAGTTGAGCAGGAAACTCGCCTGGGGTTTGGCCAGTTCCAGTACCCGTTTCTTCTCCAACAGGTTGAACTGGTGCACGGCGACGAAGTCCGCCTGGTCCACCAGGTAGGTCGACCGGATCTCCTTGCTGCCGAACCGCAGGTGGGAGACCGTGACGGACCCCGACTTGCGGGAGTCGTAGACGAAGTACCCCTGGGCGAAGTCATCGGTGCCCTCTCCGATGATCTTCACGGAGTTCTTGTTGGCCCCGACCGTGCCGTCCGACCCCAGTCCGAAGAAGACCGCGGACACGCCCTCGGCCCTCACCCGGAAGGTGTCGTCGGGTTCCAGGGACAGGCGGGTGACGTCGTCGCGGATGCCGACCGTGAAACGGGTGCGGGGGGAGGGAGCGTTCAGCTCGTCGAAGACGGCCTTGACCATCGACGGCGTGAACTCCTTGCTCGCCAGCCCGTACCGGCCGCCGATGAGGACGTCGACCGCGCGTCCCGCCTCGGCCAGTGCCAGCGAGACGTCCAGGTGCAGTGGCTCGGCCGGGGCGCCCGGCTCCTTGACCCGGTCGAGGACCGCGATCTTCTTGACGGAGGCCGGAAGGGTCGCGAGCAGGGCCTGCGTCGGGAACGGCCGGTACAGACGGACCTTGAGCAGGCCGACCTTCTCGCCGCGCCGGTTGAGTTCCTCGACCGTCTCCTGGACAGCGCCGACACCCGAGCCCATGAGCACGACCACGCGGTCGGCGTCGGGGGCTCCCTCGTACTCCACCAGGCCGTAGCGCCGTCCCGTCCGGGCGGCGAACTCGTCCATGACCTCCTGCACGATGCCGGGAACGGCGTCGTAGAAGGGGTTGCAGGCCTCGCGGGCCTGGAAGAAGGTGTCCGGGTCCTGGGCGGAGCCCCGCAGGGTCGGGCTGTCGGGCGTGAGGCCGCGGCCCCGGAAGGCCAGCACGTCGTCCTCGCGGATGAGGGACCGCATGTCGTCGGCGTCCAGCAACTTGATCTTGTCGACCTCGTGCGAGGTCCGGAAGCCGTCGAAGAAGTGCAGGAAGGGGACCCGGGCGCGCAGGGTGGCCGCGTGGGACACCAGTGCCAGGTCCTGGGCCTCCTGGACCGAGGACGAGCACAGCAGGACCCACCCGGTCATCCGCGCGCTCATCACGTCGCTCTGGTCGCCGAAGATCGACAGAGCGTGGGTCGCCAGCGTCCTGGCGGCCACGTGGATCACGGTCGGTGTCAGCTCACCCGCGATCTTGTACATGTTCGGCAGCATGAGCAGGAGCCCCTGGGAGGCCGTGAAGGTCGTTCCCAGGGCGCCCTTGGTCACCGCGCCGTGCAGCGTGCCGGCGGCTCCGCCCTCGGACTGCAGCTCGACCACCTCGGGGACGCTGCCCCAGATGTTGGTGCTGCCCGCGGCGGTCCAGGCGTCAGCGAGTTCTCCCATCGGCGAGGCCGGTGTGATCGGGTAGATCGCCACCACCTCGCTGAGAGCATGTGCCACCCGTGCGGCAGCCTCGTTCCCGTCGATGCATGCCCACGTCTTGTCCATGTGTGCCTCCACGGTGCGCCCGCGCCCGGCAGGCCGGTCGATGTGGCCTCACCGTAGGTCCGGATCGTTGCAGAAACAGGTCACAAGGTCCCGGGCGCGGACAACCATGCTGTGTCTGCCTGGACTGCTGATTGTTCGAAACTGTTCCGATCAGGAGGAACCCGGACAGAGAGGCGGTGCGGGCAACGTTCCCGACGGTGCCGGAGGCATCCGCCCCGGCCACCACTCGCTGCCCCGGCCTCACTGTCGTCGAGTCCTCCTGCGGGTTCGGACGGTTCGCTGTACCCATCGGGCCCGCTGGCCGTCGTACCACCGGTTTGCCGTACCTATCTGGACTTGCCGTCCGGGTGCGGAACGATCCGTGTCCGGATCGGTCCGCACGTGTCTGGAGCGGTTTCGCTGCTGGAGCGGTCAAGGGTCGCCGACCGTTCGACTCCGCCAGGAGCTTATCGCTGTCGACGGCACGTCCCGGTCGGGCTCCTCACCCCCGCGGGTTCGTCCCCCGTTGTTCGAATGACCTGCGGCTCGCCGACAGAACGTCGCCATGTCCCGTCGGCGGACGCGTGCGCCCCTCCTGTCGACCGGTCCACGTCGTCGGCCCGCGGTCCCCCTCGGTCCGCGGACCGGTCCGGACGACGGATCAGTACCAGCCGGTGGCCTCGCTGTGGGCCCAGGCGCCGCAGGGATTCCCGTACCGCTCCTCGATGTAGTTCAGACCCCATTTGATCTGGGTGACGGGGTTGGTCCTCCAGTCGGAGGCCACGCTGGCCATCTTGCTGCCGGGCAGGGACTGCGGGATCCCGTACGCGCCGGAGGAGGCGTTGGTGGCCTGGTAGTTCCAACCGCTCTCCCTGGTCCACAGCAGGTTGAGGCACTCCCACTGGCTGTTGCTCCAGCCCCGTTCCCTGACCATGATCTGGGCGATGGACTTCGGATCGCGTTGGGCGTTGCGCAGCGCTTCCTCGCGGGCCCGCTGACGCGCGAGTTCCGCCTCGCGGGCTGCCTTCTGCGCCGCGGCCTTCTCGGCGGCGGCCTTCTCCGCGGCAGCGATCCGCTGCTTCTGCAGCTTGTCGTTGGTCGACTTGATCGTCCGGACCTCGTCCTGGACGTTCCAGTCGTAGGTCTCGTGCGGGGTGGGGGAGGCCATCGCCTGCGACCCGGCCGAATTGCCGTTCCTTGCGAAGGAGTCGCTCGCGTTGTCGGGGGACAGCGGCAGGTTCTGCCCGGTCACCGCGATGTACCCGACCCCGACCAGCATGGCCATGACACCGATCCGGGCGGAGTTCATCCCGATCGACGCGGCGGAGCTGCGGGAGCTCCCCCCGGGCCTGCGGGGTTTGACCTCGATCGAGGCGTTGGCCTGTCCGGGGACCACGGCGTCCCCACGACGCAGGTCCCGACGACGGGGCAGGGGGGCTGAGGTGGGGATCGACCCCGTGGTCGGAGTGACCGACTGGAACAGGTCGTTCTCCGCCTGGTCGATCGCGTTCTGGTCGTCCAGGTCCATCCCGTACTCGGGAACCCGGATCGGCGCGGTCGAGGGCAGGGGGAGTCCGAGGGGCAGCCCGCCCGTGGCGGGAGGGGACTGCTGTCCGGCCGGGGTCCCGGCGACCGGTCCGGGGCCGGGGTCCTCCGGGGGACGCGGCGCCTGCGTCGTTCCCCTCACCGGCCGGGCACCCTGACGGCGCAGGTCCCGACGGCGCGGGTAGGCCACGGGCGCGTGGGGGCGGGTGTGCTCGGTGTGGTGCGCGACGGGCTCCCGGATCCCGCCGGGCGGGGTCACGGGGGCGGCCGAGGAGGCGTCCTGCTGATCCAGGGCGGCCCTGCGCCGGTCGCTGAGCTTGGTGGTGTTCTTGGGCCGGTCAGGGGGCCGCAGCGCGTCCCTCGCGCCCGGGGAGGGCTGCGGGGCGTACGGCCGCGGGCTGTAGAGCCTGCTGGGGTTGGAACCCTCCGGGGAGGCCACGCCGTGCGGCGGTCCGCCCCGTTCCCCGGACTGCCGCAGCCTCTGGTCCCTGCGGGAGAGGAGAGGACGGCCCGCCGCCCTGCCCTGGGAGTCCCGACGTCCGCCTCCCGGATGCGGGGCGTCCCGACGGGGCAGCGGTCGTCCGTGGGGGTCGGGGGTCAGCAGCATGCCGAAGGAGTGGTCGGAGGAATCGGCCGGGGCAGCTGGAGGCGCGACCGCACGAGGGTCCCGCGTCGCCGGTGCTCGGCGTCGGGAAGGGGCGACCGGAGTACTCACGGTGACAACTTGGTCCGTTTACCTTCTGGTTACAACCCCCCGAAGGGACCGTCTTGAAGTGAATCTCCATCATTTGGTTGCACTGTGAACACAATCGCCTACATCCAGTAATGGTTTGGACGGATCGTAGCTGCCTGCCGCGCTATCCGTGAGTAATCTTTGTACGTCAAACATTCTAACCCTCAAGCAAACGTGCCACCTGGGAGATGGCCCGCGCGTGCCGGGAAACTCTCTGTGAAGATCGAAAGTTCCCGCTGCGACCGACCGAAGCATCGCAGTGGACGCCCGTCCCGACGCGGCACGAAGCCGCCCAAGACCTACGAAGTCGCCACCGAGGGCCCATGAAGCCATCGAGACCAACGAAGGGGCCGTGACATGCGACGCGCGACCCGCACCACCGACGACGGGACCCGCCTGCCCTTCGACCCGATCGCCGAGGCCCGGCGCCAGTGGGTGGAGCACGGCTGGCCGGAGGCTGCCGAGGGGATGGCCGCGGTGACCTCGGTCATCCGCGCGCAACAGATCCTGCAACTGCGGCTGGAGACCGCCCTGCGCCCGCTGGGACTGACCTTCGCACGGTACGAGGTCCTCATGCTGCTGCTGTTCAGCAGGAACGGCTCGCTGCCCATGTCGCGGATCGGCGAACGCCTCCAGGTGCACCCCGCCAGTGTCACCAACGCCGTGGACCGGCTGGAGAGGGACCGGCTGGCCGATCGTTCGCCTCATCCCAGCGACCGCAGGGCGGTGCTCGCCTCGATCACGGGGCTCGGCAGGCAGCGGGCCGCACGGGCCACCGAGCTCCTCAACGGATCGGTCTTCACCGATCCAGGACTGGACCCGCAGGACACCTCCCTGCTGGTCACTGTCCTGCGAACTCTGCGTCGTCGAGCCGGCGACTTCTGACCGGGGACCGCTCGGACCGTTCCTCGCGGGTCGCCGACCTGGCGGTCTCGGAGGAGGGCAGGCGGCACCAGACGGCCTTGCCCTCCCCAGCGGACGTGCGCACCCCCCAGTTCGAGGTCAGGGAGTCGACGAGCAGCAGGCCCCGACCGCTCTCGTCGTCCGGACCGGTCCGCCGGGAGCGGACCATGGAGTGGCCCTGGTCGCGCACCTCGACGGTGACCTCCCCCCCGTGCAGGGAGAGCAGGAGGTCCGAGGTCGTGCCCGTGTGCCGGACGGCGTTGGTCACCAGCTCGCTGACCACGAGGGTCGCGACGGTCACCGTCTCGTGGGGCAGTCCCCAACGGGCCAGGGTCATCGTGGTGAACGCCCTGGCGCCGGCGACGTCCTTGGCCCGGGGCGGGACGACGAGGCGGGCGACCCTCGGGCGGGTGACGGGGTCGGGGCACAGCATGAACAGGGCGACGTCGTCGTCGAAACCTGCCCCGCCCGTGAGCGTCGCGAGCACGTGGTCGCAGCAGTGCTCCAGGTCGTTCAAGCGCCCCGTGACCGGCAGCAGTGCCTGGGCCAGGTGGTCGATGCCGACGTCCAGGTCCTGTTCCCTGCTCTCCACGAGACCGTCGGTGTAGACGGCGAGGACCTGGCCCGTCCGGAAGACCGCCCTGTGCACGCCGTAGCTCTCCTGCCATCCCGCGCCGAGGGGTGGCCCGGTGGCTCCGAGCGGCTCGACGGTGGTGCCGGCGAGCAGGGGCGGGACCTGGCCGGCGTTCGCCAGAGTGATCATCTGGTCCCGGGGGTCGTAGACGCCGAAGACGCAGGTGACGAGCGTTGTGGCCGCCAGGCCCCGCACCAGTTCGTCCGCGTGGGTCAGTACCTCCTCCGCCGGCAGGTCCTGCATGGCGTAGGCGCGCAGGGCCGCGCGGATCTGGCCCATGAGCGCAGCGGCCTGCAGCCCCCGCCCCATGACGTCGCCGACGACGACGGCCACGCGGCCGGCGGGGAGCGCGATGAGGTCGTACCAGTCCCCGCCGACCTCGCCCCCGTCGGTCGCCGGCATGTACCGGGCCGCGGCGGAGACCCCCGGGGCCTCGGGCAGGCGTTCGGGCAACAGGCTGCGCTGGAGGGTCAGGGCATGCCCCTGTTCCCGGGCGTACATGCGCGCGTTGTCGATCGCGACGGCGGCGCGATCGGCCAGCTGCCCGGCCAGGCGCAGGTCGTCGGGGGTGTAGCGACGTCCGCTGACCGATGACATGAAGAAGGCGACGCCCATGAGGGTTCCCGCGGCCCTCAGCGGAACCGTGATCATGCTCCGGATCCCGATCTCGCGCGCGAAGACCGCTGACCTCGTGCTGCAGGCAACCCTGTCGAAGTCGAACCCCGTGGGGTCGATGTGGGTGATGAGGGGCTGCCCGCCCGCGAGGACGTGGTGGATCGGGTTCGCCGGGGAGTACGTCACGAGGCTGCCGGGCCGGGCCCAGACACCCTGGGAGGGTTCCATGGCGGGGGTGTCGACCACGACGACCCTGCGCAGGCGGCCGCCCTCCTCCAGGAGGTCGACCAGGCAGTGGTCGGCGAAGGCCGGGACCACCAGGCCCCCCAGCCCCGCGAGGGTCCGTTCGAGATCGAGGGACTCGCTCAGGACGGTGCTGACGCGTCCGAGCAGGGCGAGCCGCTCGTTGGCGTTCTGCAGCGCCCGCCGGGTGGTGTGCTGCTCGGTGACGTCGGACAGGATGCAGGCACCGCCCACGACGCTGTCGTCGAACGCCTTCAGCTGGTAGTGGGAGGCCAGGAGGGATCCCTCGCCGGGAACGGTGGGCAGGGGGCCGATGAGTTCGTCAGCGATGGCCGGGTGTCCGGTGCGCAGGACCTCCGACAGCCGACGTCCGGCCCGTTCCCCGACGGTTCCGGGCAGGAGCTCGGGCAGGGTCCGGCCGAGGACCCCGGGCAGGGGCAGGCCCACGATCTTCTGCAGGGCCTCGTTGGCCCGGGTGAACCGGCCGCGATGGTCGACGACCCCCACCCCGACCGGGGCCTGGCCGAAGATGGCCTCGGCGACCGCAGCCTGGCCGACGTGGTGGGCTCCGGGAGGCCCGATGGAAGCCGTCGCGACCGCGCCGAGGATGGTGGAGTCCTCGCCCCGGACCGGCGCGAGGGTCGCGACGAGCGGGCTGCCGTCGGAGGACGCGAGCACCTGCCGGGTCGTGACCTGGCCGGCCAGCCCCAGCGCGAAGTAGTCACGGATCCGGAAGGGGACCTTGGCGTTGCTGCTGTCCTCCGGCACGGGGCCGCCGAGGACCTGGGAGGCGGGCAGGCCGAAGAGCTTCTCCGCGCCGGGGTTCCAGTGCCGGACCAGCCCCCGGGGATCGACCGCGATGACGATCGCCCCGAGCGACCCGATCAGGTCCTCGGCCAGCTGCGCGGCCCGGGACAGTGTCCCGGGGTCACGCTCACCACCCACGCCTCGCACCTCCCGCGACACTCGCCTCAGCACCTGGTCCGCCGACGGTTCCTCGGATCGCATCCGCCGGGAGCCGGCCGGACCGCCGAGCCACGAAGCCGAGCCACGAATGCCGGGCACGACGTCGGTGTCCCCGGCATTCGCCCTGCGCTCGACATCATGTCAGTCCCGTGTCCGTAATACCTGGTATCACGGTCAAGGTATGAATCGTCGCACCTTCGAACGAAGGTCCGGAAGGCACCCCGACAGGTGGTCGGGGATTCGACCGAACGGATGACGGGCACAGCCTTTCCCCAGGCCGCCTACTCACAGTAGTGTTTCAGACACAGAGAGTTCCGAATGTGAAGCCATAACTTCCGTCCCCGGGCCTCTCGCGGTGTACGAACACCGCCACCACACCACGGTCGGCGGCGGCGGCCCCCGACGCCCGCCGCCGACCGTGTTCCACCCAGCGGCACCGGCCGTCCCGCCACGCCGGTCGCGCGCTTGCGAAAGAAACACACACTGCGGCGGGGCCCGCCACAGGACCAGGCAGGGCCCCGCCGCAGTTCTTCCGGCGTCCCCGCGCACGCTACGCCGCGGCATCCCCACGGACGCTGCCGCAGCGGTCAGTTCGTGGTCGCGGACGCGCTGGGACTCGCGTCCTGCTTCCCCCGGCTCCCTTCCGGTCCCCCGGTGGGCAGGGTGATCCCGCAAACCTTGAGGGCGGTCTGGACCTTCTCGTCCTTGCATCAGCTCCGGGGACAGGCCACCGTCTCCCCCGCCGGGGCGTCCCGAAGGGGTGGGAACGGAGATCCCTGCGGCCGTGAGGCACGCTGTGATCTTGGTCATGTCCGCCCCTTTCCCGCTCGCCGGTGCTGCTGCCGAGCCCTCGGGGGCTGCCTGCGAAGTGCCCTCCGATCCTCCGCAACCGGTCAGGATCGTGCCGGTCGCGAGCGCCAGCACAGCGGTCAGCAGGGTCGCTCGTGCTCCGCGGCCGGTTGGGTTTCATGTTTCCTCCTCGAAAGTGGATCCGTTGCCGGTCACTGCTGTCCGACGGACCGGGCCACGACGGCACTGGCCGTGATCCGGCCGTCCGACCCGACGGTGCCGGTGACCGAGACGGTCGTCCCGGTCCCGATCCCGGCCGGACCGATCGACGTGACGGTGACGTCGGATCCTGCCGTCACGGTGACCGTGGTGCCCCCGAAGTTCTTGACCTTCATCTGCGTTCCCGAGACCGAGATGACGGTCCCGACGACGGCAGGGGTGTCGCCGTTCGACGCGGCCCCGGTCGAACCGGTCCCGGTCGACGACGTGCAGCCGGAGGGCGCGGCCCCGTCCGGCGCGGAGCCCGTTCCGCAGGAGGCCCCGGTGCCCCCTGCCCGGCCGAACCCGCCGGCCCCGGGGAACTGCCCGCTTGCGGAGCCGGAACGCGAGGCCCCGGCCCTTCCCGCGGAACAGCCCGGAGCGCCCGAGTCGCCGCCCCGCTGTCGCTGGGCCGCGGCTCCGGCCCCGAACACGACCACGAACGCGAGCCCCAGCGCCAGGAAGGTGCCGGCCCTGTTCCACCGACGGGGCGGGACCCCTCCCGCCTCCAGCAGGTCCGCGTCCGCTCCGCCGGCACCGGCCGTGTCGGTTCTCGGACCGCGCAGACCCTCCGCGTCGCTCTTCACGGTCGTGTTCGGCCCGTCGTCGGGTCCGACGAGCGGGAACGGGCCGGTCAGGGGGTCCGGGCCGCCGTCCGGAACGGGTACGGTGCCCTCGCGCGGATCAGGTCTGGTCCGCAGGCCTTCCCTCACTCGTATCGCAGGGCGTCGGTGGGGCGCAGTGCGGCGGCCCTGCCGGCCGGGTAGATCCCGGAGAACAGGCCGACGGCCACGGACACGCCGAAGGCGAGGGCCACCGGGCAGGGGGCGACCACGAGCTCGACCCCGACGATCGTGAAGCGGCTGCCGATGATCCCGACGGCCACGCCCATGGCCCCGCCGAACACCGACAGGAGGATCGCCTCGATGAGGAACTGCCCCACGATGTCCCCGCGCTGAGCACCGATGGCCTTGCGGATCCCGATCTCCCGGGTCCGCTCGGTCACGGTGACCAGCATGATGTTCATGCCCCCGATCCCCCCGACGAGCAGGGAGATCGCGGCGGCCTCTCCCAGCAGGACCGTGAAGGTCTGCGAGGTCGAGGTGACGGCCGACAGGATCGACTCCGAATTCATGATCGAGTAGTCCGCCGTGTCGCTCGTGACCTCGTGCCGGGTGTTGAGGATCTCCGACACCTCGGACTCCGCGGCGTCGACGGTCTGCGCGGACGTCGCCTGCACGAGGATGCTCGACACCGAGCCGTACCCGGTGGGGGCGTCCTGCACCGCCGTCAGCGGCGCCAGGACCCGGTCGTCCTGGTCGGACTGGCTGCCGCTGCTGCTGCCCTTGTCTGCCAGGATCCCGATCACCTGGAACGTGGTCCCGTTGAACTGCACCGGATTGCCGACGGCGGACAGGCCGTTCCCGCCGACGAGGTCCTCGGCGACGGTGCTGCCCACCAGGGCCACCCGACGGCGCGCGAGGTAGTCGCTGTCGCTGAACGCCGAGCCCGTGCGGATCGAGTCGTCGTTGATGGCGAGGTAGCTGGGGGTGGTGCCGGTGAACGTCCCGACGCTGTGGGAGGCGCCGTCCGGTGTCCCCGTCACCGAGGAGGCCGACACGACGGGGGCGACCTTCCCGGCGCTCGGTGCCTTGGCGGTGTCGCTGAGGGCCAGCGCGTCCTCCACGGTCAGTTCGGCCTGACGGGTGGGGGAGCTGCTCGAGGCCGAGGACCGCCGGGAGGGGCCCGACCCGTTGTTCGACCCTCCACCGGGCTGGGCCAGCCCGCCCGTTCCTCCCTGCGAGGCCCTGACGCTCAGTGTGTTGCTCCCAAGCGGCTCAGGGAGTCCTTGACGGCCTGGCTCGACCCGGTCCCCACCGCGAGCAGGATGATCACTGCGGCGACGCCGATGAGGATCCCCAGAGTGGTCAGTGCCGAACGCATCTTGTTTCGCCGTCACTCCCCGCAGGGCGAAACCCGCGCTGCCCAGCGCCCTCATCGCAGGACCTGACCGGCGTACCGCTACGCCCGCGACGTCCGGACCGGGGCCGACGTGGCGGTGGCGGCCGTTCGAGGAGCGTCCACGGCGTTCGTCCTGGTGGATCATGCCGCCGGACAGCTGGGACGGCAGGTGTTCGACCCTGTTGCCCAGGCCGACCCGTTCCAGGGCCGCCCGGGCCCGCTCCCTGCGGCTGCGGGCCCGCACCCCCGCGTACGCCAGGGGAAGCTCGACGTTGGCCAGGGCGGTCGTGCGGGGGATCAGGTTGAGGGACAAGACGAAACCGATCCTGCGGTTGCGCAGCAGGGAGAGCTGCCGTTCGTCGGGGCGTCGAGGCAGCCAAGGATGTGCATCGGGGTCGGCTTCCCCGATCCGGAGGCGCCCATGACGGCCACGTGCTCACCGCGCTCGACCAGGAGATCGACCCCGGCCACGGCCCGTACGACGGTCTCCCCCTCCCCGTAGACCTTGGTCACGCCCCGCAGTTCCGGGACCGGCACGCTCACCGTCCGCTCCCCCGGTCCGCCACCCGCGGGTGCGCCGCTGCCCGTGCCGCCGCCCATCTGCGGGACGCCGCTGCTGCCGGCACTGCTCGGGGTGCTCGTGGGCAGACGACCGTGTCGCCCTCGGAGAGGCCGCTGGTGATCTCGGTCGTGCTGTCCCCCTCGAGTCCGACCTCGATCGAAACGTGTCGACTGCACCCCGTTCTTCTCGACGGTCACGGTGCTCCTCGATCCGGCCGCGGTGATGGCGCTGGTGGGGAGGGTGAGCACATCGCTCTTGCTCCCCGTGGTGATCACGATGGAGGCCGTGGCACCGGGACGGACCTGCGAGGGCACCGGTTCCAGGGTCACGGTCACCGGGTACTGCACGACGCTGTTGCTCGTGCTGCTCTCCAGGGAGACCTCGGTGACCTCGCCCTCGGCCGTGGTCTGGGAGGCGGAGAAGGTCACGGTGGCGTTCCGTCCCGTCCTGACCGAACCGGCGTCCGCCTCGGGGACGTTCGCGGTCACCGTCATCTTCGTCAGATCCGTCAGGACGATGGACCCCGACGACCCGCTGCCCGACGACGAACCGCCGGAGGACGCCGACGATGAACTCGAACCGCCACCGGAACCGCTGCTCGGGGCAGCACCGGAGCTCGAGGAGGTGGAGCTCTGCGAGGAGCTGCCGGTGCTGCCGATCGTGTCCCCCACGGAGGCGCGGTGTCGCTGCTCAACGTGGCCTTGGCCGAGTCGTAGGCGGACTGCGCGCTGTCGACGGTGTCCTGGGCGCTGTCCAGGTTCAGCTCGTCCAGGCGCACCTCGGCCTGGCTGCGTCCCTCGGACGCGTCGTCGTACTCCTTCTGGGACGGCTCCAGGCTCTCCTCGGCGTCCTGGAGTGCTTCCTGCGCGTCGGTCGAGTCGATCCCGGCCAGGATCCGACCGGACTTCACGGTCTGTCCGGCCTTGACCTCGGTGAGTTCTCCGCCGATCGGGAAGTCCACGTCGAGGGTCGAGGCGCTCTCGACGTTCCCGCTGATGGAGATGGTCGCCGTCACGTCCCCGCCGGTGACCGTCGTCGTCCGCGAGGTCGCGACCTCCTGGGAGGCCGAACCGTCCAGCGACAGGTGGGTGCCGACACCGGCACCCACGAGAGCCAGGCTGAGACCCGTGTTCAACCATGCGGTCCTCGACCGCGACAACGGACGGACCGTTCCCATGTTCGGCCGCCGTGCCTGTCCCACGTCTGGCGGGTCCGCCATCCGCCCGGTGAGCCTCGTGCCCGTGCCTGGGAAGGACCTGCGGGCAACCGGGGAAACCCCCTGGCGATGAGGAAGCGGGACGGTGCGGAGCGCCCGGGGGACGGGAGAGGGAATGTTTCGTCACGAATCGCCGTGCCGTCCGGGCCCGGTGATGGTGGTCCCACCGGCCGAGGTCCCCGGACGCCGCCGCAGGCGCCCTCTCGCCGCCGGTGCCGTTCCGGCCCCGTCCTCAGGCGGCGGCGAGCACGAGGACGGCTATGTCGTCACGTTCGAGGGCGAAGTTCCGCACAGCGTCCAGAACCCGTTCGGCGACGGCCTCCGCCACCAGTTCGGCCGCGGCCAGCCCGGGTGCGCCGAGCAGCCCCGAGGCGGCCCTGGCCAGGACCATGGACAGGCGTGCCTCGCCGAACTGCTCGCCACCGCGTCTGGCCTCGGTCACCCCGTCCGTGAACGCCAGCAGCACCTCCCCCGGTCCCAGGTCGACCACTGTCTCCGGGACGTCGACCTGGGAGAGCAGGCCGAGGACCGTTCCGGGCCGGCCCACGGGCTCCACCGTGCCGTCCCTGCGTCTGACCAGCGGCTGCGGGTGCCCACCGAGCGCGAGGACGATCCGGATCCCCCCGTGCCCGCCGTCGGGCCCCGGTGGCTCGTCCTCACGGGGGCCGGTGAACCTGCCGTACACGACGGTGCAGAACCTCTCGTCGTCCGTCGGCTGGGCCAGAGCGTCGTTCAGCTGTTCGAGGACCTCCCGGGGGGACCATCCCTGGGCGCTCAGGGTGCGCACCGTGTAACGGGCCATCGAGGTCATGACGGCGGCGTGGACCCCCTTGCCCGACACGTCCCCCAGGACGAAGGCCCACTCGTCGCCCGCGGCCTGGTGGACGTCGTAGAAGTCCCCGCTGACGAGGCTGTTCTGACCCGCGGGGACCGAACGGGCCGCGAGCCTGACCCCCGGCACCGTCGGGAGGGTTCCCGGTCTCAGGCTGGTCTGGAGGGTCTCCGCGATCTGGATCTGCTCGTCGAGCAGTTCACGCATTCGACGCTGGATGGCCACGGACTCCGTGACGTCACGCAGCACCAGCAACCGGCCGGTCTGCTCCCCGGAGTTGTCCGCAAGGCTGCTCAGGGACATCTCCAGATCGACGGCGACGGCCGAGCCGTTCAGTCTCAGAGTGGCCGAACCGCGTTCCGTACAGCCCGGACGGTGGTCCTCCAGCAGCCGGGCGGCCTGGGGGACGAGGTCCCGCGCCTCCCTGCCCACGAGATCGGCCTTTCGCAGACCGAGCAGGGCTGCCCCGGCCGGGTTGGCGTCCACGACCCGGTCGTAGACGTCGAGGACGAGGACGCCGTCCACCATCTGATCGAGCACAGCGCCCCGTGCCATGGGGACGAGGTCCAGCAGGCGCAGGCGGAAGAACCCCCAGACGAGTGTGATCGCCGTGACGGGGAACAGGTACGGGGTCGTGTCGACCTTCCCAGCAAGCTCCGGACGGGTGTTGTAGATGACGTTCCCGATGAAGGGGAGGATGCAGGCCACCGTGATGACCCGTGCCTGGCGCCGGTACGGCCCGGAGATCCTCATGAGCCGGGCGACGAGGACCCCGATCCCCGACAGCAGCAGGCCGTACGAGTAGATCGCGTGGATCCAGAACAGGCTCCCCGACTTGGGCACGGGGGCCCGGGAGAGCTCCCCGGCATCGATGTCGGCCGGCTGGTAGTAATGGATCAGTTCACGGGTCTGCGGGAGCGCGAGCATCGTCAGCACGACGACCGGCTCGATGGTCATGAGCAGGAGGGTCCGGCGCTGCAGCGCCCCGGACTGTCCGGTGTACGCGGTGACGAAGGACCACAGGCCAGGCGCCAGCATCACGATGCCGACGTACTTCAGCCCGGACCAGAGCTCGGCCGCTTCGACGGTCCGGCAGCTGACCTCGATCGCCTGGCAGGTGGACCAGAGGAAGACACCGAGCAGGAACCCGGCCAGTCCGCGGCCGCCGGCGGCCGCCCGGTACCGCCACACGTAGTGGGCGAGACCGAGGTACCCGACCGCTCCGAGGGCCAGGCCGATGCCCAGCACCAATCCTCGCGACATGATCGACCCCCGGCGATGTCCGCCCATCGGCGGTTGTCCTATATCTCACCGTAGTAGTCGTCTGCCCGTAACCTGCCTCGCCCGTTCGGGTGATCCACGATCGATACGTGGCGGGCGGGACGGCCGACGGCTCGCGCTCCGCGACCGGGACGGGCGCCCCGAACCCGAGGTCGACGCCGTGTCCGGTCCGGGAGCCTCCCCACGACACGAGCGATCCCTCGTACCCGAGCGGACTCGCGAACGGGCGTCCCGCAGGCGAGCGGACTGCGTACGGAACCTTCCGTCCCGATATGCACGGTGAGAACCGCTTCATTGCCGTACGACAGCGTACAGTTCTGAAATGATGTTCCACACCTGAGAGGGCCCGGCAGCACCTGCGGGGGTCCGACGGCGAGGTGCCCCGAGTGCTGGCCGCGTGTCAACCCGCGGTGGCGGTCCCTTCCTCGTCCGGCAGAACGGTGAAACGGCGCCCGGTGATTCGCTCGGGAACGATCCGAACGAGCCGTCGTTCCACGCAGGAGGAGTCCCACGAGAAACGTGGCAGGCTCCGGAGACGGTCGGCGTTCTCGGCCGGTTCCAGGGGCGCGGCAGCGCCCTTGACGACGACGCTCCAGGCCCGGCCCGACTCCGCGTCGTACCCGTCCACCTCGAAGGCCACCCGACCTGACACGGCGACCTCGACCAGCTTGGTCCCCCCGGAGCTGGGGAACACGATGCTGCCGTCGTCGAGGACGAAGTTGAGCGGGTAGATGTCGACGTCCCCGGCCGCGCAGACCGCCAACCGGCCGATCTCGACCCCGGCCAGGAACTCCCAGCACTCCTGATCCGTCAGGTCCTCGTCTGTCAGGTCCTCGGACCCGTGTCCAGTGCCCGGGGGAATTCCCGGAGCGGGGACCTGCGGCCCTGTGCGCGACCCGAGATCCGGTACGGCGTCCATGTCCGGATGATTCCATCGGCCCCGGAGAACGTTCACGGGTCGAAGGTCCTCTCGATGACACGGGGTGCAATTGTATGGATCCGCTACCGGACGGGCACACCGGACCATCAATATACGAATACTCTCCGCAATCGAACATCACTATTCGCTGACCCGATGGGGATCGCCAAACGTGACGGACCGGCACCGACCACAAGCACCATGCACTTCAGCATCGACTGTCAAGGGTCCCGCGGCGTACGGTCCGCACATGGCGGCGGATCCGATCCCACCCACCGACGACGGAGCGTTGCAGGCAGCGCTCGGCCGGTTGGTCGCCTCTGGCGCCCTCGATCTCCATCAGGCAAGGGCCATCCTGCAGGAGTACTCCGTCTGTCACGCCGCCGGCGGGTTCCCGGCCCGGAGCGCGCCGGTCCCCCTGCAGTCCGGACTTCCCCTGTCCGGGATGTCGGCGCAGAACCTGCAGGACCAGATGTACCTGAGGCAGGCGGGGTACACCTTCCGGTACGAGCCCGAGACCGGCAGCGTGTACCCGACGAACGACACGACCACCTACTCCCAGGAACTCGGCTTCGACGACGGTCCGGCCACCGATCCTCCCGGGTCGCAGATCGTTCCGTACGCCGCAGGAGGCGGCCTGGGGATGGGCCCCGGCACGGGCGCCCTGGCCACCACCGGTGCCCTCGGGGGAAGCAGCGCCCTGGACGTGCCCCCGGCCCCGTGGGAGTACGACTCCCCGCCGACGGCTGCGACCCGCAGGCTGCGCAGGGCCGACCTGCGTTCCGGAACCGTCGGGGGACAGGGATTCTTCGCCGACGCCCCCGACAACCTGCGGGACGAGGGAGCGTACGAGGACGATCCCTACGACGACGAGGACGGCTACGAGGACCCCGCGCAGGCGGCCGGGATCCTCGAGAGCGGCGCCTACCTCGTCGGACTCGTGCTCCTGGGCGTGGCGGTCTGGGCGGTCCGTCCTCATTGGGACCGTCTCCCGGACAGCCAGCAGTTACTGGTCCTCGCAGGCCCGTCCGGGGTCCTGCTCCTGACCGCCCTCCTGGTCATGAGGACGGCCCCCGGCGGGTGGCCGAAACACGCCGGTGAACGCAACGGTCCGAGCCGCCGAATCGCGTCGGTCCTCCTGGCTGCGTCCTCCGCCCTTCTCGCCGGCACCGGATGGGTGTTCGCCGCGGACTCCCCCGGCACCCGCTGCGTCACGGCCGCCGGGACGGGGACCGCCGTCTCCCTGCTGGGGTACCTGATCTGCCGGACCGGACTGTCGAACCTGGTCACGGCCGTGGGCGGTGCCGCGACCATCGGATACGTCCTGCGGGACACGATCGGGGCCGAGCCGCACGTCACCGGCTCCGCCGTGGCGGGCTTCGCCGTCCTGTGGGCGCTCATGGCGCTCAGCGGGATCCTCGACGAGCTCGCGGTCGGGTTGGCAGCCTCGGGGATCGTTGCCGTCGCCGGCGGGGAGATCGTCATCCGGGCCGCGGAGAACCCCGACGCCGGCTTCGGGATCGTTGCCGCCGCAGCGCTCATGGGCCTGGGCTCCTACATGCCAACGCGCCACCCCCTCGTCCTGTTCGTCGGAATGGGATCGCTCGCGCTCGTGGTCTCCCAGGCGACGCTGTACTTCGGCGCGGAAGCGATCGGCAGCGAGGGGCAGCCCCTCGTCAGCGGTGTCTCGATCGCGACGGCGAGCCTGCTGGGCCTGATGACCTGGCGGACCACCCACCGGGACGACCTGGCCGTGGACGAGGACGAGGACTCCCTGTCGTCCTGAACGGCCGTCATCCGCTCCGGCCCGCCCGTGGACGGGTCGGTACCGTGCAGGCATGAACTCCGCTCCGATCGGTCCTGTTCTGATCACCGGTTGCAGCACGGGCATCGGACGGGCGATCGCCGAACGTCTGCTGGCGGCCGGGACTCCCGTGTACGCAACGGCACGCGTGCCACGGACCCTGGAACGGCTGGAACGCGCGGGCGCCAGGACCCTGCCCCTGGACGTCACCGACGACGCGTCGATGGTCCGGGCCGTCGCGGAGGTCGAGTCCGATCACGGTGCCGTCGGCGCCCTGGTGAACAACGCCGGGTACGGGGTGTACGGACCCGTCGAGGAGATCCCCCTGGCCGAGGTGCGCAAGGAGTTCGAAACGAACGTGTTCGGCACGGGACGCCTGTGCCAGCTCGTCCTGCCCGGGATGCGCCGTGCCGGACGCGGGACGATCGTGAACGTGTCCTCGATGGCCGGCAGATTCTCCCTGCCGACGGGCGGTTGGTACCACGCGAGCAAGTACGCGGTCGAGGCTCTGAGCGACGCCCTGCGCCTGGAGGTCGCCCCCTTCGGCATCCGGGTGGTCCTGATCGAACCGGGGATCATCCGAACAGACTTCGAGACCGTCGCGACCCGGACCCTCGCCGGCGACGGCCCCTACGCCGATCTGCGGAACGCCTCGGCAGCACTGATGTCCCGGACCTACGCGTCCCGGATGGGTCGCGGCCCTCAGTCCGTGGCCACGACCGTGGAGCGGGCACTGCGCGCCCGCCGTCCCCGGGCCCGGTACCTGGTCACCCCGGGGGCCCGCGCCCTCGTGGGGTTCCGTCGCGTCACCCCCGATCCACTGTGGGACGCCGTCGCCCGGCGCCGGTACGGTCTGCGGCGGACGCCGGGCCGGGAACGGCGCGACGGCTGAGCGCTCCGCGGTCGTAGTACCGCGGGCCGAGGTCCCGCCACGTCAGGGGTCCGCGTTCGCGGGACCGCTACCCCCAGCCGAGTTCGTGCAGGCGTTCGTCATCGATCCCGAAATGATGGGCGATCTCGTGGACGACGGTGACCTGCACCTCCTCGACCACCTCCTGCGAGGTCCCGCAGAAGGCGAGCGTCGGCTTCCGGAAGATCGTGATCCTGTCCGGCAGCGAACCGGCGGCCCACCACCCGTCCCGTTCCGTGAGAGGGGTCCCCTCGTACAGCCCCAGCAGCTCGGGATCGTCCGGGGGAGCCTCGTCCTCCACCAGGACGACGACGTTGGACATCATCCGGGCCAGGTCCTCGGGGATCAGGTCCAGGGCCTGCGCCACCGCTTCCTCGAAGTCCTCGCGGCTCATCTCGACCACGTGGCCGATTCTGCCCCGAACGCTCCCGCTCGGCACCCCTTGGGCCGCCCCGGTGGGATCCGCTTTGGAGATGGAGGTCCGTTGCCCCTATGCTGTCGTTGTCCTCGACGGGTCCTGGACGTCAAAGAGGCGCGTCGTGGTGACGCCCCCATCGTCTAGTGGCCTAGGACGCCGCCCTTTCAAGGCGGTAGCACGGGTTCGAATCCCGTTGGGGGCACGGTCTTGTACCACACAAGGCCCCGTAGCGCAGTTGGTTAGCGCGCCGCCCTGTCAAGGCGGAGGTCGCGGGTTCAAGTCCCGTCGGGGTCGCCACGGACGGATGAGAATCCGTCCGTAACGGCCAGGTAGCTCAGTTGGTACGAGCGTCCGACTGAAAATCGGAAGGTCGGCGGTTCGACCCCGCCCCTGGCCACCGGGATACCAGGCCTCTGACCTGGTGCGATAGGTTTTTTGGGGCGGGTCACGGGTCGTGACGGTCCGTCATCTGTGCCCAGTCTGTGCCCACCCCTTCCGGGTACGGTCTGGTCGCTCCCCGTGTCTGCTGCGGGGCGGGGTCCTGTCCGGGGACCGGTCGTCGGGCCGGGCACGACGATTGAGGGTTGTCCCGTCGTCTTCCGGTTCTCGGTCTCCTGCGCCTGGTTTCCCCGGCCGGGTGGGGAACGGCGGCGGGCCGGTACGGGATCTGTGGATATCGGTACCGGGCCGGCCCCGGGGACGGCCCGCGCCCCCTCGCCGGGGCCGGTCGAGAGGGTAACGGGACAGAGGCCGCCGTTGGTGGCCCTCCCGGGGGGTCTGGGACACCGTGCAGGTCTGGCTGGAGGCGGGCCGTCCCGCGGGTGTGGTGATGGCATGCGTGCCGTGGCCCGAGCACAACGAGTCCTTACGGGGCATTCGACGATTCGGCCGCGGGGTCGACGACCGCCGTTCCCGAGACCACCGCAGGTGGTCTGGCGAACGATCGGGATGATCGTGGCCCGGGCCGCCGCTGACACCATCACGGCTCGCGACTCACAGGATGTGCCAGGGAGTGGTGGTGTCTTCGTGGCGGAGGGTGTCGATGCGGTGGTGGATTTCGTGAAGGGTGTGGGGTGCGAGGGCGGTCTTGCGGGCGTTGGTGGTGATCATGCGGAGTTCTCGGAGGTCGCGGAGGATGGGGTAGGCGGGGTCGTTGGTGATGTCGTGGCCGTAGGCGTGGGCGAAGTCGTGGTATTGGGGTCCGTGGTGGAAGCGTCTGCAGTGGATTTCGATGGTGGTCAGGTCCCATTCGGGTTGGCCCCAGCAGATGGTGTCCCAGTCGCAGAGCACTGCTCGTCCCTCCAGTAGGAGGGTGTTGCGGTGCTGGGGGTCGCCTTGGAGGATTCCGGGGGCCAAGGGGTAGGTCACTGTCGTGAGGTTGTGTTCGAGTCGGTCGGCGCGTTCGGAGAGGAAAGTGAGGTCGTCCTCGGGCAGGGTCGTGGTGGTTGCCAAACTGGTACGGATCGCGGTGAGGTGGTCCAGCGGTGGCAGTAGGACGGGTGAGGTTGGCAAGTGGTGCAGGGCGTGGAGGGGCGCGGCGATCTGGGCGGCGGTGATCGGGGTCGTGGGTTGGGGGAGGTAGGTCCAGAACGTGACGGGGTGCTGGTCGATGGCCATGGGCTGGTCGGGGACCGGGTGCAGGGGGACGGTGGGGAAGCTGCGTTCCTTGAGCCAGGTCACGAACTCGACGGTGCGTCGGACCGCTTCCACCGGTGTACCGCGGCGGGCGATTTTCACCACGACAGGGTCACCGGCCAGAAGGAAGACGGCGTTGGTGTGCCCGCGTATCAGGCGCGCGCCCCCTGGGTCCAGGTCCGCTGCTCTGCAGGCGCGATCCAGGACATCGAGGAGCTGATCGGCGGCGAAACCGCCGTGGGCGGGGGCCTGGGCGCTCATGAGCCCCAGTCTGCCCCGGCACCTCAGGCACCTCAGGCACGTCAGGTGGGGTCGGTGGCTGCTGCGGGCAGTGCCAGGACCTCACCGAGTTCTCGGACGGCGCAGGTGGTCCTTCCCGAGGGCGGTACGGCATCGAGGACATGGCGGGCCCGTGCGTTCAGGATCGGGCTGCGGTGTTCGGCCGGGACTTGGAGGTAGGTGGTACCGGCGA
>Ga0316579_10000035_pt1 | contig 30761 bp, 25 predicted proteins | sample J5NA_2_FD_203074 | JGI IMG/M metagenome (GOLD analysis project Ga0316579, IMG submission 203074) | Rhizosphere microbial communities from salt marsh grasses in Alabama, United States - J5-7_160517rDrA | ecosystem: Host-associated > Plants > Roots > Rhizosphere | place: USA: Alabama | collected... | reverse complement strand
CGGTGCGGGTGTGGATACCCTGGACCTGTCGTTGTACACGACGGCGCGCAGCGTGGTGCTGACGGGCTCGGGCGTGGACGGCTTCAGCGGCACGGAGGCCAGCGTGGGCGGCGGGTTTGCGAACATCGATGTGGTGACGCTGCCGGTGACCACGGTCAATACCCTGCAGGGTCCGGATCTGGCGACCGTATGGACGATCAGCGGTGTGAACAGCGGCACGCTGTCGACGGGCGGAAATGTGCTGACCTTTAGCAATGCCAACAACCTGATCGGCGGCACGGCGACGGATGACTTTACCCTGGTCGGCGTTGGTACCGTGACGGGGTCGATCAACGGCGGCCTGATCGGTGCGAACAGTCTGACGGGTAACGACCTGGCGAGCACCTGGACGATCAGCGGCCCGGATAGCGGCACGCTGTCGACGGGCGGAAATGTGCTGACCTTTAGCAATGCCAACAACCTGATCGGCGGCACGGCGACGGATGACTTTACCCTGGTCGGCGTTGGTACCGTGACGGGGTCGATCAACGGTGGACTGACCGGTGCGAACAGTCTGACGGGTAATGACCTTGCCAGCGTGTGGGTGATCAATGCGGCGGACGGCGGCAGTGTGAGCGATGCCAACGGCACGGTCATCTTCAGCAACATCGGCAATCTGACCGGCGGCACGGCGACGGACGACTTCACGCTGAGCGGTGTCGGCACGCTGAGCGGCTCGATAGACGGCGGCGCGGGTATCAACAGCCTGCAGGCGGCGGATGTGGCGAACAGCTGGGTGGTGACCGGCAGCCGCAGCGGTACGGTGACCGGCATCGGCGTAGGTTACAACAATATCGATAATCTGATCGGCGGCAGCGTGACCGACAACTTTGTGCTGAACGACGGGGTGGTGACGAGCGGCTCGATCGACGGCGGTGCGGGTGTGGATACCCTGGACCTGTCGTTGTACACGACGGCGCGCAGCGTGGTGCTGACGGGCTCGGGCGTGGACGGCTTCAGCGGCACGGAGGCCAGCGTGGGCGGCGGGTTTGCGAACATCAATGTGGTAACCGGGCCGGCGACCACGATCAATACACTGCAGGCACAGGATTTGCCCAATGTGTGGACGGTCAGCGGCCTCAACAGCGGCACCCTGGATACGGGCGGCTATGTGCTGACTTTCAACGGCATGAATAACCTGCTGGGCGGCAGCGATGTGGATACCTTCAATTTCGTCGGTACCGCGGAGCTTGACGGTCAGGTCAACGGCGGCGCCGGTAGCGATACCCTGAATTTCCTCGGCTATAGCGTACCCGTCTCCATCAGCCCCACAGGCCTGGGCAGCGGCAACGCCATCGCGACGCCTGATCCCATCATTAATGCGGGTGGTGATGACTACATCGGGATAGAGACCGTGATGGCCTCCGGCAGCTTGATCGGTCCCAATGGTCAGGATAATACCTGGGACATCACCGGCGTGAATCAGATCACCTTCCTGGCAACGTCATTCGTCGGACTGGATTCCATTATCGGTGGTGATCAGATCGATACCTTCATTATGGAGGACGGCGGGCAATTGACGGGTACGATGGGTATCGACGGCGGCCCTGGCAACAACGTTATCCAGTCCGTGGGTAACGCCACGTGGACGATCACTGGTGGTGTCGACGGCGATATTGCCACCACGGCCGGTGCTACTACCTTCACTAATGTCCAAGACCTCACTGGCGGTGCCGGTAACGACAATTTTATCTTCGCGGACGCGGTGGTGTTTACGGGGAGCATCGATGGTGGGACGGGTACTGATACGCTGGATATGTCGGCCTATACCACGGATCGCAGCGTGCTGGTGACCAGTTCCGGTGTCGACGGATTCAATGGTACGGAAGCCAGTATCGGCGGCGGCTTTGCGAACATCGATGTGGTGACGGCGCCGGCGGCCACGCTCAACACCCTGCAGGCCGAGAACCTGGACAATCTGTGGACGGTGACCGCGTCCAACACCGGTACCTTGAATACAGCCGGCAATATTCTGGCCTTTAACAACTTCGGCATACTCAAGGGCGGTATCCTCAACGACACCTTCGATCTTGCCGCCGGGGTGAGCGGGCAGATAGACGGCGGCGGTCTGGGGGCGGATGCAGATGTGCTTAACGTCACCGCCGACTTTACGACCCCGGACACCGCCTTCAATGTCACCGACGTGGAAACCGTGGCGGATAGCGGCGGCTTTACCGTCACTACGACGGATGTCGTGATCAATAACGCCGCCACCACTATCGGCACCGCCTTGGCGCCGCTCAAGATCCAGGCCGCCACCTTGAGTCTCACCGGCACCAATACCGACGCCTATATCAATGATGTGAACGCTCTGGATCTAGTCGGGATCAATCTCGCCGGCGTCTTCGACCTGAACACGGGCGGGACTATTACCCAGAGCGGTGCGGTGCATGTCGCCGGTCTCACCACCCTGGCGGCGGGCGCGGCCAACGACATCATCCTGAACGACGTCACCAACACCTTCAGCACCGTCGCCATCGTCTCCGGCAATAACGTGACGCTGCGCGATGCGGACGCCCTGGATCTGGCGGCCTCCTCGGTGAGCGGTAATCTGGACGTTGCGACGGGCGGGGCGATCACGCAGAGCGGTGCGTTGAGCGTTGCCGGTACGAGCAGCTTTAATGCCGGTACCAACACTATAACTCTGGGCAACGCAGCCAACGACTTCGTGGGCGCGGTGTCCTTGACCAATAGCGGCGCTAACGACGTGGTGCTCACCGATGCCAACGGTCTGATCCTGGGGGCGTCGACGCTGGGCAGTGGTACGCTGACCGTCGATTCAGTGGGTATCACCCAGGTCGGGCCGATCACCCAGGCTGCGGCCGCCGGGCCCGCGGTGATTAACGGCGGCGCGGGCGTCATCATCCTGGGCGATGCGGGCAATGACTTCACCGGTCCAGTGTTCTTGAACAACAGCGGCGCCAACGACGTGGTGCTCACCGATGTCAACGGTCTGATCCTGGGGACGTCGATCCTGGGCAGCGGTGCGCTGACCGTCAATGCGGTGGGCATCACCCAGGTCGGTCCGATCACCCAGGCCGCGGGCGCCGGTCCCGCAGTGTTCAACGGCGGCGCGGGCGTGATCACCCTAGGCGATGCGGGCAATGACTTCACCGGTCCAGTGTTCTTGAATAACAGCGGCGCCAACGACGTAGTGCTGACCGACGCCAACGGTCTGATCCTGGGGACGTCGATGCTGGGCAGCGGTGCCTTGACCGTCAACGCGATGGGCATCACCCAGGTCGGTCCGATCACGCAGGCGGCACTCGCCGGTCCGGCGGTGTTCAACGGTGGTGCGGGCGTGATCACCTTGAGTGATGTGGGTAACGACTTTACCGGGTCAGTATCGTTGAACAACAGCGGTGCCAACGATGCAACGGTGACCGACAGCAATGCCATCGATCTGGGCATGTCCGCTGTGGGCGGCAACCTGTTGGTGACGGCGCACGGTAATATCACCGAATCCGGCGTATTGACGGTGGCCGGCACCTCGACCTTTATCATCGATACCTTGGATCCCCTGGTATATCCGGCGGGGGCCGATGTCCTGCTCGGTACCCAGCTCAATGACCTGGCCGGCGCGGTGACGATTGCAACGGTCAACGGAGGCACGACGTACGACATCAGTCTGCGTAACGTCAATGCGGGTGCGACGATTGCCGGCCTGCCGGCCACGGCTCACGATTTAACCATCACCCACGATAATGCGCCTGTAACCTTATTGGGTATCACCTTGTCGGGGAATATGGTAATCACCGCGGGCGGTGTTACCGCCGGGGGTGCCGCCATCGACGAAACCGGGGTCTTGACCGTGGCGGGCACTTCCAGCTTCACCGTCGATACCGTCCAGCAGGCCGATGTCCTGCTCGATACCCAGCCAAATGACCTGGCTGGTGCGGTGACAATTACGACAAGCAACGGTGGTACGATCCGGGATGTCGGATTGCGCAATGTCAATGCGAGCGCGAACCTGGCCGGTGTGCCCACGATTCTGCGCAATCTGACGATCATCTTCGACAATGCGCCGGTGCTGCTGCCCTTGACTACCCTGACCGGCAACCTGATCGTGATCGCCGGCGGCGCCATCAGCCAGTTGGATGTGGTGACCGTCGCGGGCACCAGCAGTTTGGATGCCGGCGCCCATGGCATCACCCTGGATAACCCCAACAACGACTTCACCGGCGCGGTATCGCTGATCAATACCGGGCTCAACGACATTCTCATCACCGATGTCAACGCTATCCTTCTGGGGGCCTCGACCATAGGTTCGGGTACGCTGACCGTCAACGCGATAGGCATCACCCAGAACGGTCCGATTACACAGGAGGCTGCCGCTACGGGGGCGATCTTTAACAGCGGCGCGGGCGCCATCGTCCTTACCGATGCCGGCAATGACTTTACCGGTCCGGTGTCACTCAATACCACAGTCGATGCCAGCGTGGTCGACAGTAACGCCATCATCCTCGGCGCCTCCACCGTGGGCGGTAACCTGTCCGTGATCTCTCACGGCGATATCACCCAAACCGGCGTGTTGCTGGTGGGCGGCGCGTCGACATTTACCGTGGATACCGTAGATCCCTTGGTATATCCGGCGGGGGCGGATGTTCTGCTGCATACCCAGCCCAATGATTTGGCCGGCGCAGTGACCATTACCACCATCAACGGCGGCAGTATCCGCGATATCGGACTGCGTAATATCAACACCTCCGCGAACCTAGCGGGCGTGCCGACCATAGCGCGTAACTTGACGGTCATATTCAATAACGCGCCGGTGGTATTGCCGGCCAGTAATTTGACCGGTTACATGTTGATCATTGCGGGCGGCGATATTACCCAAACGGGCATATTGACCGTGGCAGGTACGGCGACCTTTACCATCGATACCGTACAGCAGGCGGATATCCTGCTCCAGACCCAGCCCAATGACATTGCCGGTCTGGTGACATATGATACCGTTAACGGCGGGACCATCCGTGATGTCGGCCTGCGCAATATCAATACCGCCGCCAATGTGGACGGGCTCCCGACCCAGGCGCGGAATTACACCATCATCTTCGATAACGCGCCGGTCATATTGCCTGGGCTTACCTTGACCGGTTACATAGACATCACCGCGGGCGGTGTGAATGCCGCGAATACCGCCATCGGCCAAACCGGGGTCTTGACGGTGGCCGGCACCTCGCTCTTCACCGTGGAAACGATCCAGCAAGCTGATGTGCTGCTTGCGGATTATCCCAATGATCTGGCCGGGGCCGTGACCATCACCACCGCAAATGGCGGCACCATCCGCGACGTTGCCCTGCGCAATATCAATCCAAGCGCAAACCTGTTCGGCGTACCGACGATCCTGCGTAACTTGACGATCATTTTCGACAATGCGCCGGTGGTGCTGCCATTGACCACCTTGACCGGCAATCTGATCGTTATCGCCGGCGGCGACATCAGTCAGGTCGATGTGGTGACCGTTATGGGCACCAGCAGTCTCAATGCCGGTCCCCATGCCATCACCCTAGATAACCCCAATAACGACTTCACCGGCGCGGTATATATGATCAATACCGGACCCAACGACATCCTTATCAATGACGTCAACGCCATCGTCTTCGGGACCTCGACCATAGGTTCCGGCACGCTGACCGTCAATGCGATAGGCATCACCCAGATTGGACCGATCACGCAAGAGGCCGCGGCCGGGGCGGCGACCTTCAACAGTGGTTCAAGCGCCATCGTCCTGACCGATCCAGGTAATGACTTTACCGGACCGGTGATTCTCAACACCACTGTGAGTGCCGATGCCAGCGTGGTCGACAGCAACGCCATTATTCTCGGGGCGTCCACGGTGGCGGGCAATCTGTTTGTGACCGCCCACGGTGATATTACGCAAGTGGGTGTGTTGCTGGTGAGCGGTGCGGCCACATTTACGATGGGCACCGTAGACCCATTGGTTTATCCGGATGGCGCGGATATATTGCTTGATACCCAGCTCAACGATATTGCCGGCTTGCTGACGATTCAACCCGTCAACGACCCCGCGGATCTTACTGTCCCGCCCAACCCGCCCGCTATCCGTGATATAGGTCTGCGTAATATCAATCCCGGGGCAAATCTCTTGGGGATTTCTCCGCCCATTTATGCGCGTAACTTCACCATCATCTTTGATAACGCGCCCGTTATCCTGCCTGAGACCACGTTGTCGGGCTATATGGATATAACCGCCGGCGGCGTAACCGCCGCGAGCACCGCCATCACCGAAACCGGCGTGTTAACGGTGGCGGGCACCTCCACCTTCACGGTAGATACCGTACAGCAGGCCGATGTCCTGCTGGATATCGAGCCAAACGATCTCGCGGGGGACGTGATAATTACCACCATTAACGGCGGCACGATCAGGGATGTCGGACTCCGCAATATCAATCCGGGCGCAAACCTGTTATATGTGCCCACGATTCTGCGTAACTTGACGGTCATCTTCGACAACGCCGGCGTCAACCTGCCGTTGACCACGCTCACCGGGAATCTGGCGGTCTACGCCGGTGGTGGCCCCATTACCCAGAGCGATGTATTGACTGTGGCGGGAACCAGCTATCTTGCCGCCAATGCCAACAGCATTACGCTTACCAATCCCGCTAACAGTTTCGGCGGCTCGATATCGATGTTTACCCTGGCCTTCGTGACGCCCACAACCGATCCTTCAACGGTGATAACCGGCCTGCATCCCGCTTCGATCACGGCTGTGGGCAATATCGACCTGGGGCCTGCGGTGATACCCGCCACCATCCCCTTGCCGGCCAATCCGTTTACCGACGGATCATACAGCGTGGACGGTTTCGATCATGCGGATGTGAGCATTGACGGTCACATATCTATTGTCGCCTCGGGCGGTAACATTACTGACAGTGGGCTGGTTCTTTACTATAGAGCCGGAGGAACATTCCAGGTGGACGGCGGCTATTCCGTGATCATTGACAACAATCCCTTGTTCCGCATTTACATCACCGGTTCGGGAGGAACGACGATTTCGGTGCCGGAGAATTCGGTCACTCTGGTTACCGGACGTGTCCAGAATATTGCGCAGAGCGTCCAGGTTTTGTTCGTGGATCCCACCTACTTCTTCAATAATCTGGATTTGTACACCCTGCCGGGTGATACCATAATCCAGAAGCCACCCGCTGAAATTATATTGCGCCGTATATTCAGGTAAGTTATCGTCGCCGGGCAGTTCGCGAGTCGCAATCCTGACAGTGTGCGCCCAAGATCGTATATGTTTATATGGGTATGGCCTAGCGTCGGCTGTTATTGCCATGCCTGGCGAGCTTATTTTAGGAAGGTGTGTCGCATGGATACAGCGAATACCTTGAAGGACGTTAACTTACTTGATGTTATTTCCATCCTGGATCGGTATTGGAAAATTATCGAGAGTATTCTTGGGAAAAAGCGCAAGCGATGAGTGTAAACCATAGGCGCGCCAGTCGATTTCCAGCTTTATTCATAGCAGTCAGGCAGGCCGTCATAGTTATGATGATGTGGCCATTGCCGGGGCTTGCTCAGGGTGATCAACCTGTCTTCCCGGAAGGAACGAGTTATTTCGATTGGCTTGATAAGCCGCGTGACTATATTTCCGAGCGGTTTGTAACCCTATCCACCCAGGTGGATAGATATTTTGCCGATAAGCGGGTATTCCAGGAGTCTCGTACCAGTTACTTGAGATTTTACGGCGATGTGGTATTAAAAAAATCCGGGTCTAGCAATTTCAATCCTCAGCTGCAGGCTAAGGTGGTATTGCCGGCATTGGAGAAACGTCTGCACATCCTGCTGGAAAGCAATAACGATGTCACCGGTGAAGTGCCTGCCGCATCCGTGCCTACCCAAAGTGGTGCGCCGAAAGTCAATGTTCCCAACGAGTTTCGCGCTGCAGTTCAAGTGCAGGTGACTGACTCTCCCCACTGGAATATCAATACCGATGCCGGTCTCAGGTTTCATGGCCTTTCCTTGCCACCATTTGTCAGGGTGCGTGCCTCGCGGGTTCAGAAGGTACATAATTGGCAATTCCGCTTTACCAACGCCGCATATTGGTATGAGCAAAGCGGATTGGGTGCAAGTACCCTATACGATGCCGACTATAAGTTCAGCGATCGTTACCTGGGACGCTCGCGCACCCAGGCGATATGGAGCGATCATGATCAGAAGTTCGATTTTGAACAGGATTTTATTCTGTACAACCCCATCGATAACAGCCACGCCTTGTCATATGGAGCCAGTGTATACGGTGCAAGCCAACCCAATTCCCATATAAACGACTATGCTGTCAGTGTGACCTGGCGCACACGGATCCACCGTGAATGGTTATTTTTCAACGTGGAGCCCGGACTGTCCTGGCCGGAAACAGATTCTTTTCATGTCACCCCCACGATCTTGTTACGGGTGGATGCCATCTTCGGTGATCTGGCCTGCGGCTGCTATGGGATGTGATGAGTCGGGTACGCAAGCACTTCTGCATCGCTCGCTACAGGGCTATTTCGGCAGCAGGGTTTGCAATACCGGCCAGACGTTATCCAGCATGACGCCTTGGGCAGCGGCAATCGGGTGGATGCCGTCGGCCTGGAATAAGTTGCGTTGATCTTCCAATCCCGCCAGCAGGAATGGTACCCAGGCGACATGGTATTTGTCCGCGAGGCGTTGATAGACATTTTGGAAGTTGCGGGTATAGGCCGGGCCGTAATTAGGCGGTAGGCGCATGCCGAGCAACAGAACTTTGATATCACGTTGCTGCGACACGGTGATGATATGATCAAGGTTATTGTACATCTCCGTGAGAGGCAGTCCGCGCAGACCGTCGTTGCCACCCAGTTCCACGATAAGGATATTCGGTCGCTGACGTTTCAGCAGAGGGACGATGCGGCTGCGTCCTCCTGCGGTTGTCTCACCGCTGATGCTGGCATTGATGATTTGGCAGGCGGGGCACTGCCGATGCAGGCGCTCTTCGAGTAAGCTCACCCATCCCTGTTTCTGATCGATGCCATAAGAGGCACTTAAACTGTCTCCTAACACCAGGAGGGTGGTGGCGGCAAAACCGGTAAGGGGCAACCACAGCAGTAGAAATAGTAGGAGTCGTTTCGGCATGTCGTATTCGCAGTCACAAGCGGTCATCGTTACCGAGAAATTGGGCAAACGGGTCATGCTGCCCGAAGGCGAACTCACCTTGCTCGGAAATATCGATCTTAGCATCTTCCCCGGTGAGGCGGTGGCCGTGGTGGGTGCCTCGGGGGCGGGCAAGTCCACCTTGCTGAGCCTGTTGGCAGGCATGGATACGCCCAGCAGCGGCCATGTCTTTTTGGATGGCGTGGAACTCTCCGCCCTGGATGAAGACGGTCGGGCGCGTCTACGCGCGACGCGTGTGGGTTTTGTGTTTCAGGCCTTTCATCTCTTACCCAATCTGACAGCCATGGAGAATGTGATGCTGCCCCTGGAATTGGCTGGCCACAGTGATGCCGGCGGAGCAGCGCACGAGGCCTTGGAACGGGTGGGCTTGGCCCAGCGCCTGCGGCATTATCCTAAACAGCTGTCCGGCGGTGAGCAGCAGCGGGTGGCTCTGGCCCGCGCCTTCGCCCCTCAGCCCAAGGTATTGTTTGCCGACGAGCCCACCGGCAATCTCGACAGCCTTACCGGACAACGCATCATCGACTTGCTGTTTGCCATGAATCGGGAGCATGCCACGACTCTGGTGCTGGTGACCCATGATGAACAACTGGCGCAACGCTGCAGTCGCCGTCTGGAGTTGGATGCCGGCCGACTCAAGGGGATGCAATGAAGCGCCTGACCTTGGCCTTGCGCCTGCTCGGCCGGGATTTGCGTTCCGGCGAAGTGCGGGTGCTGGCCCTGGCGGTGGTGATCGCAGTGGCTAGCGTCACCTCCGTGGGTTTTTTCACCGACCGTATTCAGCAGTTATTGGAACAACAGGCCAATGTGTTGATGGGCGCGGATCTGGTGATCTCGGCGGATCATGTGCTGGATGCCGATTTTTCCCTCGCCGCACGGCAACGGGGCTTGCGCACGGCGCAGACCGTGAGTTTCCTGAGTATGGTGCAGGCCGACGGGCACAATCAGCTCACGGCGGTGAAGGCGGTGAGCGCCGCTTATCCCTTGCGCGGCGAATTGCGTATCGCCCCGCAACGCTTTGTCCCGGATCATGTAGCACAGACCATTCCCGCTCGCGGCACGGTCTGGGCCGACGAGCGTTTGCTGGGCGAGTTGAAGATTGCGGTGGGTGATCGCATCACCGTGGGCGATGCGGTGCTCCGCCTGGCGGCGGTGATTAGTCACGAACCGGATCGCGGCGGTTCGCTGTTCAGTATCGCACCGCGTCTGCTGATGAATCGAGGCGATGTGGCGGCGACGGGCCTGATTCAACCCGGCAGCCGCGTCCACTACCGCTTGCTGGTGGCGGGAGATGCCGCGACCTTGAAGAATTATCGCAAGGTGATAGTACCCAAACTGGCACGCGGCGAACGTCTCGAGACGGTGGAAGACGCCCGTCCGGAGATGCGCACCGCCTTGGAACGGGCGCGACAATTTCTGGGGCTGGCGAGCATGGTGAGTGTCATGCTGGCTGGAGTGGCGATGGCCATGGCGGCGCGCCGCTTCGTCGCCCGCCATTTGGATAATGTGGCGATCCTGCGCACCTTCGGTGCCACGCAAAGAGATATCGCGGCGCTGTACGGCTGGCAATTATTGGTATTGGGTCTAGCGGCCAGCGCTTTGGGTTGTGTCACCGGCTACATCGCCCAGGGTTTGTTGGGCGACATCCTGGGAAGCCTGGCAGCATCGACCCTTCCGGCACCGTCCTGGTTTCCGGTACTCATAGGGATGTTGGTCGGCTTGATCACCCTGGCCGCGTTCACCGTGCCGCCGCTGATGCATTTGCGGCGGGTCCCAACCTTGCGGGTATTGCGCCGTGATATGGGCGCCCTGCCCGGGCCGAGCAGGGCGGCGTATCTCGTGGGGGTAGCGGCGCTGGCAATGATAACGGTGTGGCAGGCCGACAATCTGCGGCTCGGCTTGATGGTGTTGGGAGGCAGCGCTGCGACTATTATAGTCTTAGCTCTCACTGCTGCCGCAGTCATGACCTTATTGAAACGTTTAGGGCGCCGGGCCAGCGGGGTGTGGCGCTTTGGTATAGCCAATCTGACGCGGCGTTCCCAAGGCAGCGTGGTGCAGGTAGTGGCCTTCGGGGTGGGGATGCTGGCGCTGTTATTGCTGGGTGTGGTGCGTGTGGACCTGCTCGCGGATTGGCAGGCCAGCCTGCCGCCCCAAGCGCCGAACCGTTTCGTCATCAATATTCAGCCTGAACAGGTCAAACCGCTCACGGCCTTCTTCAAGGCCAATAATTTTACCGGTACGGACTTATTCCCCATGGTGCGCGGCCGCCTGACCGCCATCAATGCCAAGCCGGTGTCGCCGGACAACTATCAGGATCAGCGCGCCAAACGACTGGTGGAACGGGAATTCAATCTGTCGTGGGCCAAGACGCTGCAATCCGACAACAGCATCGTTGCCGGTCGCTGGTGGACAAACACCGACGCCGCGCAACCCTTATTATCGGTTGAAGAGGGCATCGCCAAGACCTTGGGGATAGCCGTGGGTGATACTCTCAGCTATCAGATCGGTGGCGAGATGTTCAGCGCCCGGGTCACGAATCTGCGTAAAGTGGCCTGGGACAGTTTTCACGTGAATTTTTTCGTGATCGCCTCGCCCGGATCTCTGGCTGGTTTTCCCACCAGTTATATCACCAGTTTCTATTTGCCGGTGGGCAAGGAGGCGTTCCTGGGGCGCATGGTGCAGCGCTTTCCCAATCTCACGGTTATCGATGTGGCGGCGATCATGAGCCAGGTACGCCAGGTGATCGAGCGGGTGACCCTGGCCTTGGAGTATGTGTTCGCTTTTACGGTCTTGGCCGGTTTGATGGTGCTATATGCCGCGATTCAATCATCCCTGGACGAGCGCCTGCTGGAGGGGGCGGTATTGCGCACCCTGGGGGCCGGTCGCCGCCAATTGCTGGGCGGCATGGCGGTAGAATTCGCCGGGATCGGCCTGATCGCCGGTCTGATCGCCGCCTCCGGGGCTGCCGCTGCCGGTTATATCCTAGCCGAGCACCTGTTCCACTTCAGCTATCACCTGAATGTCGCCCTGTGGTGGTGGGGTGGTGGGGGCGGGGCGCTCAGCGTGGCCGTCGCCGGCCTATGGGGCACGCGCTTCATACTGCGCCGTCCGCCCTGGCAAACCCTGCGTGAATTGCAGGGGGCATGATCCTTAATGGATTGTTCTACGGCGGTGTGACGTGGTATTTTCCTTGATAATAATTTCGGGAGAGGGGACAGCATGCTGCGTAGTTTGATTTGCGCGCTGAGCCTGGTTGCGGCCACGGCTCACGGCCAAGCGGGGAGCCAAGCCCCGCAACCCGCCGGGAAGGCGACGGTTTTGACCACCGCCTACGGGACCCAGTTCGATGCCTATATCACCGGCCCCGAGGACGCCTCGCGGGCGGTGTTGCTACTGCACGATCGTTATGGCTTCGATGAGCAGGTGCGGGATTGGGCGGACCGTTTTGCTGGCCTGGGTTACCGTGCCCTGGCCATCGATCTCTATGATGGACGCCACGCCAAGAGTTGGGAACATGCCACCTCCGTCATGAATTCCATTGATCAGGTGTGGGCGGATTCGGACATTGCGGCGGCCTTGCATTATCTCAAGGACAACAAGCCGCAACGTAAGGTGGTGATTCTGGGCTGGGATTACGGCGGAACCGAAGCCTTACTCGCAACCCTGAATGATCCCGCTGCGGTGGCGGCAACCATTTCCTATTATCCCACGCACCTGAATACCAAGCCGTCGTCGGCTGAAACTGTGGACAGCCCCATGATGCTGATATTGGCAAAACGCGATCCGGAATTGAAGATCAGACCGAGTCAGCCCGCGAAAGGTAGTGTGGGTAAAGCCGGCGCAAATTTCATCGTCCTGGGCCTGGATGCCCTGGCAAATATGCGCGAAATCGCTTCCGTATTGAGGTCGAGAATGGATATCGATGTAATAGGCTTGAATGCCGACCGGGAATTCAGTGATCCGCTCAGTAAGCATTATGATGCGGCCGCAACGGCCTCGGCTTGGAAGGAAACCCAGGAATTTCTGTCTCGCCATGTGACGCCCTGAGGGGATGTTCTCCGGGAGGTAACATTTCCGGGGCGGCCTTAAGGTCACTGCAATAATCTGATCGTTCTCTCTTGACCTATCACCGTGTTATCATTACTGTTCTTTGGTTCTTTTGAGGCCGTAGTTGAGAATCTGCCCGTTTTTGCGGGTTTTTTTGTCTTATACAGGAAAATTTTGTGGAATTGACCGGAGCCGAGATTGTCGTTCAAAGCCTGAAGGATGAGGGCGTCGAGTATGTGTTCGGTTACCCCGGCGGGGCGGTGCTGCACATCTATGATGCCTTGTTCCGGCAAGAGGACGTCAAGCATATCCTGGTGCGCCACGAGCAAGGGGCGACCCATGCGGCAGACGGTTATGCCCGCGCCACCGGCCGGCCCGGTGTGGTGCTGGTGACCTCTGGGCCCGGCGCCACCAACGCGGTGACCGGCATCGCCACGGCCTACATGGATTCCATCCCCATGGTGATCCTCACCGGGCAGGTCCCCACCGCCTTGATCGGCAACGACGCCTTCCAGGAAGTGGACAATGTCGGTATCACCCGGCCCTGCGTCAAGCACAACTTCCTGGTGAAGGATGTGCAGGATTTGGCCGCGACCATTAAGAAGGCTTTTTATATAGCCAGCACCGGGCGGCCGGGCCCGGTGCTGGTGGATATCCCCAAAGATGTCACCGCCAATAAGGGCGAATATGCCTATCCTGATTCTGTCGCGGTGCGCTCTTATAATCCCGTTACCAAAGGCCACCCCGGCCAGATCAAAAAGGCCGTGGACCTGATGCTGTCGGCCAAGCGTCCCATGCTCTATACCGGCGGCGGCGTCATCCTGGCGAACGCCGCAGGTGCCCTCACCGAACTGACCCGTACGCTGGGTTTTCCCATCACCAATACCCTGATGGGCCTGGGCGCTTATCCCGCCACCGATAAGCAATTTCTGGGCATGCTCGGCATGCACGGCACCTATGAGGCCAATATGGCCATGCATCATTGCGACGTACTCATCGCTATCGGTGCGCGCTTCGACGACCGAGTGACGGGTAACGTCAAGAAATTCTGTCCCACCGCCGAGATCGTGCACGTGGATATCGATCCCTCGTCGATTTCCAAGAACGTCAAGGTGCATGTGCCCATCGTTGGAGCGGTGGATCTGGTGTTGAACGATATGATCCGGCTGGTCAAGGACGGCAAGCGTCAACCCGATCAAGATGCGCTGGCGGCGTGGTGGCAGCAGATCGAAGAATGGCGGGCCATGGATTGCCTGAAATACGAGCGCAACTCCGAGATCATCAAGCCGCAGTATGTACTGGAAAAGCTCTACGAGGTCACCGGCGGTAATGCCTTCGTCACCTCAGACGTGGGACAACATCAGATGTGGACGGCGCAATATTACAAATTCGACAAGCCCAGGCGCTGGATCAATTCCGGCGGCCTTGGCACCATGGGCTTCGGCCTACCGGCGGCCATGGGTGTGCAGATGGCCTATCCCGACGAGACCGTGGCCTGCGTCACCGGCGAGGGCAGTGTTCAGATGTGCATTCAGGAATTATCCACCTGTCTGCAATACCACCTGCCGATCAAGGTCGTCAATCTCAATAACCGCTATCTGGGGATGGTGCGGCAGTGGCAGGAGTTCTTCTATCAGGGGCGCTATGCCATGTCGTACATGGACTCCCTGCCGGACTTCGTCAAGCTGGCCGAGGCCTACGGTCACGTGGGTATGCACATCGAAAAGCCGGCGGACGTGGAAGGGGCGCTGAAAGAGGCCGTGAGGCTCAAGGATAGACTGGTGTTCATGAATTTCATCACGGATCAGACCGAGAACGTCTATCCCATGATTCCGGCCGGTGCGGGACTCAATGAAATGATATTGATATAAATGATAAGCTCTCGGCGGTCAGTTATCAGTAAGAGCCTAAGAGTGATAGTTAACGGCTGAAGGCTGAAAGCGCTTATATGCGACATATAATTTCCATACTGTTAGAAAACGAGGCGGGTGCCCTGAGCCGGGTGGCGGGTTTGTTCTCGGCCCGCGGTTATAACATTCAGTCGCTGACGGTGGCGCCGACCGAGGAACCTTCGTTGTCGCGACTGACCCTGGTGACATCCGGTTCGGACGAGATCATCGAGCAGATCACCAAGCAGCTCAACAAGCTGGTGGACGTTGTGAAACTGGTGGACCTCACCGAAGGACCGTACATCGAGCGCGAAATGATGCTGATCAAGGTACAGGCCGCAGGCGAAGGGCGGAATGAATTGAAACGTCTCACGGACATTTTCCGCGGTCGTATCATCGATGTGACACCGTCCACCTATGTCATCGAATTGACCGGTACCGGCGACAAGCTGGATGCCTATATCGAGGCAGTGGGCGCAGGGCTGATCCTGGAAACGGTGCGTTCCGGGGTATCGGGCATCGCACGCGGCGAAAAGAGTTTACATTTATAAGAGATCGGCTATGCGCTGTCGGCCCGTGGCTAAAAGCTGAGGGCCGAGAGCTGATAGCTTAAAACCCAGAGGGAATCATGCAATGAACGTTTATTACGATAAAGACGCCGACTTATCCATTATTCGCGGAAAGAAGGTCACCATTCTCGGTTATGGGTCACAGGGGCATGCTCATGCCAACAACCTGAAGGACTCCGGGGTGAACGTTACGGTGGGCCTGCGCGCCGGTTCTTCTTCTGCGGTAAAGGCCAAAAATGCCGGCCTGGAAGTGCAGGAGCCGGATCAAGCGGTGCAGGGGGCGGACGTCGTCATGATTCTGGTGCCCGATGAACACCAAGCCAAACTATATCGTGATACCGTCGAGCCCAACATCAAACAAGGTGCGGCCTTGGCCTTTGCCCACGGCTTCAATATCCACTTCGAGCAGATCGTGCCGCGCGCCGATCTCGACGTGATCATGGTCGCCCCTAAGGGCCCGGGTCACCTGGTGCGTTCCACGTATACACAGGGCGGCGGCGTTCCCAGCCTGATTGCGGTCTATCAGAATGCCAGCAGCAAGGCGAGAGAGATCGCACTGTCCTATGCCAGTGCCAACGGCGGCGGCCGTGCCGGCGTTATCGAGACCAATTTCCGCGAAGAGACCGAGACCGATCTGTTCGGCGAGCAGGCGGTGTTGTGCGGCGGCGCCACGGCCTTGGTACAGGCCGGGTTCGAGACTTTGGTGGAGGCAGGTTACGCCCCGGAGATGGCCTATTTCGAATGTCTGCACGAGCTCAAGCTCATCGTCGATCTGATGTATGAAGGCGGCATCGCCAACATGCGCTACTCCATCTCCAATACTGCAGAATATGGTGATTTCACCCGCGGACCGCGCGTCGTCACCGAGCAAACCAAGCTGGAGATGAAGAAGATTCTCACTGAAATTCAAACCGGCGAATTCGCCCGTGAATTCATCCTGGAAAACCAGGCGGGTGCGGCCAAATTGAAGGCGCTGCGCCGTATCGGCCGCGAGCATCCTATTGAAATCGTGGGTGAGAAGCTGCGCGATATGATGCCGTGGATCAAGGCCAATAAAATCGTGGATCGCAGTAAAAACTAAGTGGTGTGGAGGAACGGCAGGGAAGGCCGTCCCCGAAGGACAAACCATAGTCATATGAGAATGAGCAGGTCACGGCAGGCCCGGCCTGCTCATTTGTTTAACGCTGATCAAACTATTCCAAACAGTTTGTCATTTTTGTTCTGCAATTAGGGTAATTCCTGTCTGATGGCTATAGCCCGTGAAGCATGGTTGCCTGTGATCGCAGCCGGTGTCGCAGCCGTACTCGCCTACATATTCTGCGGTCTTTATTGCAGTCTACCGCTGATCATTATTGCACTGAGTTTGCTCTATTTGTTTCGAGATCCGCAACGGAGCATTCCGCCTACGCCATTGGGAGTGGTTGCTCCCGTGGATGGGCGGGTCGTCGCAGTGGGCGAGGTCAGCGATCCGTTTTTGGGGCGTGCGGCCATCAAGCTGAGCATTCGCATGAACCCTCTGGGGCCATTGATATTGCGAAGCGCCATTGAAGGTCGAGTGATGCAGCAGTGGTATTTATCTCAGGGTTTGGATCCCCATTTGCTGGCAGGCATGGATAAAGAGGCCTTGTCCGGAGATCCGCACGCACGCCAGGCTCACTATGCCATGTGGATACAGACCGATGAACTGGACGATGTAGTGATCGCCCTACGGGGCATCTTGGTATTAAACCGGTTGCGGTGTGGCGTGCAGTCCGGAGACAGGATCGGTCAGGGGCGCCGCTACGGTTTATTGTTGTCTTTCGCCACCGTGGATGTCTACCTTCCGGCCAATAGTCGGATTGACGTGCAGCAGGGCGGTACACTGCGAGCGGGATCGGATATCATTGCTAGCTTGATTCACAAGGAAAAGCCGGCTATGGCGCCGGAAGCCGGATAACTGCGCATGAATGACGAAAACGACGTGGCAAAACGCCGCCGTGGCATCTATCTGCTGCCCAACCTCTTTACCACGGCAGGCCTGTTTGCGGGCTTTTACGCCATTGTCGCCGCCACCAAAAATCATTTCGATGCCGCGGCGATAGCCATCTTCGTGGCGATGATCATGGACAGCCTTGACGGTCGCATCGCCCGTCTCACCAATACCCAGAGCGACTTCGGCAAGGAATACGACAGCCTGTCGGATATGGTGGCCTTCGGCTTGGCGCCCGCGCTGGTGATGTATGAGTGGGCCCTGCTGGGTTTGGGGAAATTGGGATGGCTGGCAGCATTCATCTACACGGCAGGCGCAGCTTTGCGCTTGGCGCGCTTCAATGTGCAGCATGCCGTGACTAATAAACGTTACTTTCAAGGTCTGGCCAGCCCCGCCGCAGCCGGCGTTTTGGGTGGCGTGGTGTGGGTGGCGGATGATTACGGTCTGCGTGAGTCGGTAAGTATGGCGATAGCGGTGGCGGTGCTCACGGTGGCGGTGGCCTTATTGATGGTAAGCAATATCCGCTATCGTAGTTTCAAGGATCTGGATTTGCGTAATCGGGTACCGTTTGTGGCGGTATTGTTGTTGGTGTTGATCTTCGCCTTTGTCTCTATTGATCCGCCACAGGTGCTGTTTGCCTTGTTTTTTGGTTATGCGGTTTCTGGGCCGGTCAATAGCTTGATATTCCTGCGTAAGCGCAAGCAGATCTTGCGCCGCCGCCAACGTTCGGATGAACCGCGCTGATTCGAGCTTGAGTGCGCTCGTTTGAAGCCGCGTGGGTCGATGTCGAGCGGATCTCGCGCGGCGCGGCCGCTAGTTCTACCAGTTTAGCACCCCGCGTACGCATGTTTTCGCCACCAGCGGGTGGTGGAGTCTCTCCGGCGCTGACTTCCATCCTGGATCTAGGTGAAAGCCGGCGTCCCGTGGAGCGGATCGCGTTTCCTGAATCAATCTTTCAGGAAGAGGAACAATATTCACCCATGTTTGTGCGCTTGTGTTTGATGATTTGTATCGTGCTCCGCTAAAGCAGGCAGGCATTAAAAATCGTCTAAAAAAATCAATGGTTTGCTTGAGTGCCTGGTGGCATCTACTGATCGGGCGGCAATTCGCAGGACATAGAATCGCTGAAACGCTAAAGCCATAAGAAAGCAAGGGACCGGTGAGCACCGATCTAGAAGCTAGAAGCAAGACGACTAGAGTGTTCCCAAACCGCGACGATCTCAGAAATGTTTTAACTCGGTAAGTCAGGCGAGCGTTCGATGTTCTGTATAGTAACGTCGGACGATCCCGCCTTGCTCGCACATCCATGCTTAATGAACATATTCATATCTACTAAAGTTGACGGCTTTAGGGTCGATAAGCCCGTCAACCTCATTCACAAAGACAATTTGAACTGAGTCCGCGCGCTTTATGGGGTACGGAAAATAGAAGCTTGAACTGGTATCAAGGTACGGCGCGTGACAGAGCATTGTGTAGCCTTCCCATACGGATGAAGGCGTTCTATAGGAGATTTTAAATGGCGGAACACAACAAGAAGCTGATAGGCATCGTAATAAGCGCGGTCATCGCAGCCAGCACTGTCAATGCCGCGCGTGCCGACGACATGGGTGATCGGATCAGCCTGCACGGTTTCGGTCACCAAATTTTCAAGCGTGCTAGCAACAACACCTATGAGGGTGCGGATAGCAAGGGTTCCTGGGATGATAACGTTTTAGGTCTGGTTACCGCCATTACCCTGACGGATAAGAGCAAGCTGTGGGCGCAACTCGAGGGCGCATCTACTCCCGCGGGGACGGAAACCCGTTTTACCTGGTTCTTCGTCGATTACCAGTTTAGCGATAAGCTCCGTGGTCACATCGGCCGGGTCAAGATGCCACTAGGGCTCTATAATGAAATCATCGATACCCGCTTCCTGCAGGTCTCGGAACTGCTGCCCAGCATGTATCACAGTGCGACGGACACGATGTACGACGCCTACAACGGCGTGGGCGTGGACTATGACCACGATCTGGGTGCCGGGCACCTGACCTGGCAGCTATACGGCGGCAACATCATCGATCCGCTCCTCGATCTACAAGCCGGGGAACCAACCTTTGACCGCCGCACCATGGGCGGGCGCGTGAGCTATATCACCCCGATCGACGGATTGAAGTTCGTCCTTACCTACAATAACACCACCTACGAAGTAGTAGCCGATAGCAGCATGCATCAAGAGCCGCGCGAGATCGCTTCGATGAGTTACGTGAATGACAAGTTTGACGTCAAGGCCGAATACACCTACCACCGCAAGGACGTGACAAGAAAACTGGGTTACCTACAGATCGGTTATCACATCAACGACAAATGGACACCCTATCTGCGCTATGATCACGCTATCCTGGATGACGCGCAAAAGAGCGATCCATCGTACTATCAAAAGACCACAATGATCGGTGTGGCATATAAAATCACCCCGAACATGGACGTGCGCGTCGAAGACCACTTAAATCATGGATATGGCTTGCCCGTGGCTTCCGAAGAAGTCAACCCGGGAGCTGGTAAGACGGACTGGAATATGTTTGTCGCCGGCGTCAATTTCATGTTCTAAAAAATAAGGATCACAGGATATGAACAAGCAAATCTTAAAAATGTGTTTGATGCTGATTGGCCTCGGTTTAAGCGTCTCGGTGTGGGCCGGCGATGTGGTTGTGATCGTGAACAAGGACAATGATAATGCGATCAACAAGGCGTTGGTCGCCAAGATCTATCGCGGCCAAATGAGGCAATGGAGTGGCGGCGAAAAGATTATCTTGCTTGATCTGCCAGAGAGCAGTCCGACGCGCGAGAGCTTCAGCAGCGACATCGTAGGTAAGAGCGAAAGTAGCCTGAAATATGCCTGGGCACAATTGATGTTTTCTGGCGCGGCGGTACCGCCCAAGGAAGTGCAGTCCGACGAGGAAATGAAAAAGTACGTAAGCGATAACAAGAACGCGATTGGCTACATCAAGGCGTCGAGCCTGGATAGCAGCGTCAAGGCCGTAGTTAAGTAATTTCCCGGCTATCCGGAGGGGACCGAGTGAAAACTGAAACACACTCGTTCTTTTCCGGACAACAATCCCCGTTTAGCTCTAATTGGCCGCCGGGCAAGGCGTCGCTATGAAGTGCACCCCACTTTCGGATCCAAGTTAATATAAGTAAATTTATTCACTTGAACCGCCCGACTTAGCGAACGAAATCCAGTGCTGCCCGGCGCGCCCACCAACTGTATGCCGCGAGACTTTCCGGTAGTGGATTTCCCTTGATGTTCCCTCCGGCCCTCCTCCCTGAGGGTTCAGGGCGGACACTGTTGCAGCATGTGCGATCCTGATGGGCTCAGTTATCTAATAGAATGATTAGATAACAGTTTTTCACCAGCCGTTCTGTTGAATCTCCACTGCCCGGCGTGGCGTCGTCCCCGGCAGCTTCCAGTTTGTATTTCCGCAGCCAAGATTGCGGCGTAGCCACCGGCGAACAGGGGGCGCGCATTGCCGGGAGTATAAGGCTTAGGTAACATGGGCCTATTCATCTGGAGTACGAGCATGAGCGACAAGTTATTCATATTTGACACTACCTTACGCGACGGCGAGCAGAGCCCCGGCGCGTCCATGACCAAAGAGGAAAAGGTCCGCTTGGCCAAATCTCTGGAGCGCCTGGGAGTGGATATCATCGAGGCGGGATTTCCCATTGCCAGTCCCGGTGATTTTGAGGCCGTGCAGGCGGTCGCCAATACCATCACTGACAGCACCGTGTGCGGCCTCGCCCGCGCAGTAGACCGGGACATCGATCGTGCCGCCGAGGCCTTGAAAGGCGCGCGCTCGGCGCGCATTCATACCTTTATCGCCACCTCGCCTATTCACATGCAAATGAAGTTGCGCATGGAGCCTGACCAAGTGCTGGAGCAGGCGGTCAAGGCGGTGAAGCGTGCCCGCCAGTATACGGACAACGTGGAATTCTCCCCGGAAGACGCAGGACGTTCCGAGATCGACTTTCTGAGCCGGGTACTGGAGGCGGTGATTGCCGCCGGAGCCACCACCGTGAATATACCCGATACCGTGGGGTATGCGGTTCCGGAGCAGTTCGGCAGCCTGATCCGCCAGTTGATCGAAAGGGTTCCCAATTCCGACAAAGCGGTATTTTCAGTGCATTGTCATAACGATCTCGGCCTGGCGGTGGCCAATTCGCTGGCGGCTGTCGTCAACGGCGCGCGACAGGTGGAATGCACCATCAACGGTCTCGGTGAGCGGGCGGGCAACGCCGCCCTGGAGGAAGTCGTCATGACGGTGCGTACCCGGCAGGACATCTTCAACTGCAGTGTCGATCATCTGGACACCACACAGATCGTGCCCTGCAGCCGACTGGTGGCGGGGATCACCGGTTTCGCAGTGCAGCCCAACAAGGCGATCGTCGGTGCCAACGCCTTCGCCCATGAGTCCGGTATCCACCAGGATGGCGTGCTCAAGAGCCGCGAGACCTATGAGATCATGCGCGCCCAGGATGTGGGTTGGAGCGCCAATCGCATGGTGCTGGGCAAGCATTCGGGACGCAATGCCTTCCGTACGCGTTTAAAGGAGTTGGGCATAGAATTTCCCTCCGAAGAGGAATTGAACGATGCCTTTGCCCGTTTCAAAGATCTGGCCGACAAGAAACACGAAATCTATGACGAGGATTTGCAGGCCCTGGTAACGGATGTCAATCTGGCGGCGGAACACGAGCGTATCAAGCTCAACTATATACGGGTCTGTTCCGAGACGGGCGAGATACCGCAGGCCACGGTGACTTTGTGGATAGACGGCCAGGAGCAGCAGGCAGTGGCGCAGGGCGATGGGCCGGTAGATGCGGCCTTCAAGGCCATCGAATCCCTCGTGTGCAGCGAGACCCGCTTACAGCTCTATTCGGTGAACGCCATCACCAGCGGTACCGACTCCCAAGGCGAGGTGACGGTGCGGGTGGAAAAAGGCGGACGGATCGTCAACGGCCAAGGCGCGGACACCGATATCGTCGCGGCATCGGCCAAGGCCTATATCCATGCCTTGAATAAGATCACCGCCCCGCAAGCCCGAGCCCATCCCCAGTTGTGATGATGGGTGTAATGATGTCGGCTAGCGATCAAGATAAGCGCCTGCACTACCTGGATAGCATGGGCATCCAGGTATGGGCACGGCGGGAGCCGGGTCGGGGCGAGCAGACGCTGGTCGCGGTGCCCGATGTTGTAAAGGATATTCCGGCGGCAACAGCAGGGCAGGACGATATCGCCGGCCTCGACTGGGAGGCGTTACGCGAACGGGTACTAAGTTGTACGCGCTGCGAACTGCATAAACAGCGGACACAGGCGGTATTCGGCGTGGGTAGTCGCACGGCGCAGTGGTTGATTATCGGCGAGGCGCCCGGCGCGGACGAAGACCGTCAGGGCGAGCCCTTCGTCGGTCGTGCCGGAAAGCTCCTCAACAATATGTTATTGGCGATCGGTCTGCAGCGCGCAGAGGTGTATATCGCCAATATCGTGAAATGCCGTCCACCCAATAATCGCGAACCCGCGCCGCAAGAGGCACAAGCGTGCGCACCTTATCTGGCGCGGCAAATCGCCTTGATCAAACCGAAGATCATTATCGCGCTGGGTCGGGTCGCCGCTCAAAATCTGTTGCGGACCGATAGTCCAGTGGGAAGTTTGCGCGGCAAGCGGTTCTATTATGAACAAACCGATATCCCCATCATCGTCACCTACCACCCGGCGTATCTGTTGCGTTCGCCCCATGAGAAACGCAAGGTATGGCAGGATCTGCTCGCCGCCCAGGAACTATTTTCTTCCCTGTGAACGGGGCGTGTTATGAGTAGGGATCATGCCGGTAAGCGACAAGCGGCGCACGGCGATTTGAGCGTTCGTGTAATGGTCGATACGGATGTGACGGGTATCATGAAGATCGAGACTCGTGCCTATGCCTTTCCCTGGACGGCGGGCATCTTTCGCGATTGTATGGGTGCCGGTTATAGTTGTTATGTGCTGGAAATGAACGCTGAAATAATCGCCTACGCGGTGATGTCGGTCGGTGCCAAAGAGGCGCATATCCTCAATATCTGCGTCAGTCCGGACTTGCGCGGAGAGGGTTATGGTTATGTCTTGATGGATAAACTTGTCGCACTCGCCCGGCAACTCCACGCGGACATGATGTTCCTCGAGGTCCGTCCCTCCAATGAGGCCGCCCGCCGTTTGTACGATAAACTGGGATTTAATGAAATAGGTACCCGCCACAACTATTATCCCGCTGCGCAGGGCAGGGAGGATGCCTTGATTCTCGCCAAGCAGTTATGATGAGTAACGGCAATTACGGCCGCCCGCTGGTAATATCGTACTGCGCGCGGTCGGTTTAAAAAACGAGAGGTCACCCGCTTGCTGCTGCGTCTCCACGATTTATCGCTAGCCTATGGGTCGCGCCCGTTGTTGGACGGTATCGATCTCGTCCTCAACGACCACGAGCGCGTGTGCCTGATCGGGCGCAATGGGGCAGGTAAGTCTTCGCTGATGCATATCATAGCCGGACAGGCTATGCCCGACGGCGGCAATGTATGGCGCGCCGACGGTTTGAAGATAGCCGCACTTCCCCAGGAGGTCCCGCTGGACGATCCGCGCACTGTCTATCAGGCTGTGGCGGCCAGTTTGGGGGAACTCGGTGATCTCATGCAGCGTTTCCATCAGGCAGCGGCCTTGCTGGCCCAGGATGCGTCGCAACGACATATGCAGGACATGGAACGAATTCAGCAGCAACTGGAAGTCAAGCATGCCTGGGCTTTGCAGCAACGGGTAGAAACGGTGCTATCGCGCTTGGGACTGCCGGGAGATGAAACCATAAATAATCTGTCCGGGGGGCAACGTCGACAGGTGCTATTGGCCCAGGCACTAGTCAATGAGCCAGATCTGTTGTTGTTGGACGAGCCCACCAATCACTTGGATATCAATGCCATCGCCTGGCTGGAAACCTGGCTGCGTGACTACAAGGGCAGTGTCCTGTTCGTGACCCACGACCGTGTGTTCCTGCAAAACGTGGCGACGCGCATTATCGAACTGGATCGCGGGCGCCTGCTGTCTTGGGAGTGTGATTATCGGACCTATTTGCAACGCAAGGAAGCAGCCCTCGCCGCCGAAGAGGCCGAGGATGCCAGGTTCGATAAGAACCTGGCCGCGGAGGAGATATGGGTGCGGCAGGGTGTGAAGGCCAGGCGCACGCGCAGTGAGGGGCGGGTGCGGCGTCTGGATAAACTGCGCAAGGAGCGGGCGCGGCGCCGAGACCTGGAGGGTAAGACGCGCATGGAGATCGACAGTGGTGAGCAGTCCGGGCGCCTGGTGATCGAGGCCGAACATGTAGCAGCGGCATGGCAGACCCAGACCATCGTCAAGGATTTTTCCGTGCGCATCCTACGCGGTGATCGCATCGGGATCGTCGGTCCCAACGGCGCCGGCAAGAGCACGCTGATAAAAATTCTGCTGGGAGAAATTGAGCCGGACGCGGGCACCGTCAGGCGTGGTAGCAATTTGAAAGTGGCCTATTTCGATCAGCATCGCGCCGGCCTCGATCCGGAACGGACGGTGATGGACAACGTCACTGACGGCAAGGACAGCGTCACCATCAATGGCCAGAGCAGGCACATCATCGGTTACCTGCAGGATTTCCTGTTTACTCCCGAGCGATCACGCACTTTGGTGAAGTCATTGTCCGGGGGCGAGAAGAATCGTCTATTGTTGGCACGGCTGTTCGCGCAGCCGGCTAATTTGCTGGTGCTGGACGAGCCGACCAATGATCTCGATATGGAGACGCTCGAGATGCTAGAGAATGTACTGGCCGACTATGAGGGTACCTTGCTGGTAGTAAGTCACGACCGTGCCTTCCTGGATAATGTTGTCACCAGTACCTTAGTGTTCGAAGGCAACGGCCGCGTCGATGAATTTCTGGGTGGCTATCGGGAATGGATGGCTCAGCGCGTTGCTATTCAGACGAGTCAGAATCGAACGGAAAAGCCCGCTGCCTCCCCCATAGAGCCGATGAACAAGGCCACCTCAAGCCGCGGCAAAAAACTCAGCTACCGGGAGCAGAAGGAACTGGAGGATCTGCCGGCGCTGATCGAATCCCTGGAGGCGGAGCAATCGGCATTACAGGACTTGATGGCGAGTGCGGATTTCTATCGGCGCGATAAACAGGAGATCACCGCGAGTCTGGCGCGCGCCGAAACGCTGAAGCAGGAGCTCGATGCGGCCTATGCCCGCTGGGAAGTCCTGGACAGCGTGAGCTCGTAGAGGGTCGCTATGGACAATGACAAGCTGGATGTGTCGCCGGACAAGGACTTGCCGCGATATTCGCTGCGGGTGAGTGTGCGCGCCAAGCGCATGCAGCTCAAGGTCAATCATTGGGGTAAGGTGGAGGTGGTGGTGCCGCGTAATATGAGCATCGCCCATGTCGCGCCATTCGTCCAACGTCATCGCAAATGGCTGGAACGTGCTCTGGCACAGGTTCAGGATGTGCGCGATGATCCGCTCGCGGCAAGCTCTCTGTCACCGGAGAAGATGAATCTGTTGGCGCTGGACGAGGAGTGGGAGCTTAGCTATCGGCTGGGGGCCAGATCGCATTGCAGTGCCTTGGCCGGGGATGAGGGGCTGCGCCGCCTGCTTATCGAAACGGTTGACGGTACGGCGGCCCATTTTGCACTGCAGGCATGGCTGCATGACTATGCGCGGCAATGCCTGCCACCATGGCTGCGACAGGTTAGTGAGGAGTGTCAACTGCCTTTCACCGGCGTCAGCGTGCGCGCCCAGAAAACCCGCTGGGGTAGTTGCAGTTCCCGCGGTCACATCAATTTGAACCGCTATTTGATCTTTCTACCGCCGCACTTGGCGCGCTACATCATGGTTCATGAACTCTGCCACACAGTTCACCTCAATCACTCGCGGCGGTATTGGACACTGGTAGGCCGTTACGTGCCGGATTTCGAGCATTGCGAATCGGAATTGCGGCGGGCGGCACGTTACATTCCGCTGTGGGCCTGCCCCGAATAAACTCACAAGCCACGCGGGACACAGTTCAAGACCAGGATCGTCCAGCCCGCACATGAGCATGTCATGCTATTAAAGCCGCGCGTTCCCTCATCCGACAACTTTACTGGGCACTTAACAACTGCCGAGGTTGGCATCATGAAGAGAACACGACAATTAACCGTTGCGGAAACGGCGATTACGGTGCCGCCGTCGCTGTTGAAAGATCGCTATCAGGCAGGATTTGCCCACGCCATGCGCGGTGGACAACTGGATAAGATCGAATATTTCAAACTATCGTTTCGGGAAGGTTTTCGCGCAGCAAAACTGCAGATGCGTGCCATGCGTCGCGAACAAGGGATCATCGATTTTCCGATGCAGGGCAGGATGCGGATCAAGGCCTTGTAATCCACGATACGGGGCTGGGTCAAAGCGGATCGATGGTGCTGTACCGGCCGCCGGTGATAAGGCAAGGCAGGCTGCGACCTTATCTAATAAATCTAATAAACTCTATAGCTCACCCCACTTTAGTCCAGGCTCAACTCCCCGCCTGATGCAGACTTGCAATCAGGCGGGGGTTTGTCTTCATCTGGCCATGTAGGTGGTGAGTTCGTTGATCAATTTATTGCACTCCGCAATTTTTTGATCTGGCATGGTCTTTTTGTCGGAGATCATGTCACCGTTTTTGGAGTATTCGCAGCTGACCGTGTTCTTCGCCTCGGCGGGGTCGTTGGAGACCAGCAGCTCATTTTTGTTGATGTCATATTTGGCATCGATCTTCCCGCCCACGTAGTAATCGTACTGGGCGCTTCTGCTGAGATAACGTACCCGCGGATGATGAGTGAGCGTCTTAATGGTATCCACGATTTCCTTTGGTGGTAAGGGCAGGAGCGCCGCGGCTGCCTCGGCCTCTTTAAACGTAGGCTGTTTAGCCTTGGCCGCCTTCGGTGCGGTTTGCGCGGCGGAGTCCTTGCCGGCCACCTGCGTTGGTCTGCTGGCAGCGTCTGCCGCTGGGGCGGGTGGCTTGTCCTTGGCAGCGGTGGTTTCCGCTGTGGCGGCCTTGGCCTGGCTGGCGACTTGCTGCGCGCCGGCCTGGGCGGAGGGCGGTGTCGTGATACTATCCTGCTTGGCCATTTGTTGTGCGCAGCCACCGATGTCTAGCAGGCTTAGCGATAATAGTCCGTAAAACAATAAGTATTTATTGGTCATAGGAAATCCCCCCCGGATTTAGGCTTTGTTCTGGTAAATACCAATTGGATCAGGCGCTGGCGCCGCTCCGCCATGCGCTTGTTTTACCACAGTAGCCGCCCAAAGTTAACGCGTATTTCACGGGGCTTTGCCGCATGAGACATCGCGGGTGCTTGGCTTACAATCCAGCTACAATGCGCGGAGGTACTATGAACACAGTGAGTCAGCTTGAGGGAGATGAATGTGACTAAGAGCCGTATCTATGTCGGTTTGGACCAGGATGCGTCGGGGGGCATGACCCCGACGGGCAATATTATCCGCGACGCCTGGGTATTCGGACTGCTGCCCGAGGAAGAGACCTGCGCCGGTTGGGACCTTGACCGTATTCAACAACTCTATGACCAGGTCAGCGAGGCCTGGGCGCCCTACGGCCACCTGGCCAGCAAATTGCCTCCGGCATTGCGCGAAAAGCATCAGGCCATTTATGACGCGGCCATACGCCGGGCGCGCGAACTGGGCTGGTCGCCGGATATGGAGGACGAACATTGAAGGTGGTGGGCCGCACCGACTACAATGCGCTACACGCGCAGCGATGAACCAGAGGGGCGCTGTGATGAGAGCGCGTGGTCCCGGGCAAGGAGTGAATCCATGACGACACTAGCAGTCTATCGCGACAATGCCGAACTGATCGGGCAGACCCATGACTTCGAGACCATCGCCAATAGGCTGCATGGTATCGGGGTGTTGTTCGAACGCTGGGAGGCGGACCGCCACCTGGACGACGGTTCCAGCCAGGAAGATATCATCGCCGCTTACCGCGGTTCCGTGGATCGCCTGATGAAGCACTACAACTTCAAGTCCGCCGATGTGATCAGCATGACGCCCGATCATCCCGACCGGGAGGCGCTGCGCAACAAATTTCTTGACGAGCATACTCACAGTGATTTCGAGGTGCGGTTCTTCGTCGACGGTCAGGGCTTGTTCTTCATTCACGCCGACGATCGTGTACATGCCATCCTCTGCCAACAGGGTGACTTGATCAGCGTGCCCGCCAATACCCCCCATTGGTTCGATATGGGGCCGGAGCCGCGGCTCAAATGCATCCGCCTGTTCACCACCCCGGAGGGCTGGGTGGCCGACTACACCGGCAGCGCTATCGCCAAGCAGCTTCCCAAGCTGGACGCCTTCGTTTCCCAGCAAGGATGATCAAAGCCATCGTCACAGATATCGAAGGTACGACTTCGTCCTTATCCTTCGTCAAAGACGTATTGTTTCCCTATGCGCGGGAGCATATGGCGGAGTTTGTGCGCAGTCACGGCCAGGACGCGGCGGTACGCAAACTGCTTGACGCGGTGCAGGTCGAGGTCGGCAGGTCCTTGAGCGATGCGGAGTGCGTGACGCAGCTGCTGCGCTGGATAGATGAAGATAAAAAGATCACGCCGCTAAAGGCCCTGCAAGGCATGATCTGGGAGGCAGGTTACCTCCAAGGCGACTTTTCTGGTCATGTCTATGAAGACGCGGTGCGCAATCTGCGCCAGTGGCGGGAGCAAGGCATCGCCCTCTACGTGTTCTCGTCCGGTTCGGTGCAGGCCCAGCGCTTGATTTTCGGTTACTCCGATTTTGGCGATCTTACGCCGCTGTTTTCCGGTTACTTCGATACCACCATCGGTGCTAAACGTGAGGCCGACGCCTATCGTAAGATTGCGGCGGCCGTCGCCATGCCGCCCGCGCAGATCCTGTTTTTGTCGGATATCAAGGAAGAACTCGATGCAGCGCAGGCCGCGGGCATGCACACCGTGTGGCTGGTGCGCGACAGGGCTATCGACGCCGAGGCCGCACATGTGCAGGTACGCGACTTCGATGCCGTGCAACCCTTAAGCCGCGTCTGATCCGGCTACCGGCTTGGCGCGCCGTTTTTCAGCACGCTTGGGCCGTTCTTATAAATCCCCCCACAAAGCGTTCTCGGTGTAATCCGAGCTGCCGTTGTTATCGGTATCCACGTCGAGGCGATAAGCGTTATTGTCCAGCGCGGTTAGGGTAGCGGAACTGTTATTGCCGGTGCCGCGCAGGCTGCCGCTGGAAGGCCAGCCGTCACCGACCATGACGTGAATGGCGGTGGGTGTGCTCAAGTCTATATAACCTTCATCCGGAGCATAGTAACGGCCGGTGATCGTCATATCCGCATAGGGTGAGGCGGCTGTGGTCAGCGATTGGGAGATCGTGAAATTCTCCAGTTTAAATACCTTGGCGGTGGCGTTATCCTCGAACAGCATGTCGATAGTGAGAACATTATTGTTGGCGATATAGGGGTAACCGGATTGGGGGGCGATGGTCATGCTGCCATCTGCGGTGAAGGAATCGCCGCTGTAGCTGGCGGTGAGCTGGGCAAGGGTAATGGATATACTCGAAATGTTGATATTGTTCTGGGTATCCACGACGGCTTGTCCCGAGGCGCCGACTGTGCCGTTCAAGGTCGTCCCGTCCTGGCAAAAGTTGCTGAGATTTGCCGTGAGTGAAAGCGTCTTATCGCCATCGTCATAGCTGCCGTTGACGGTCGCAGATCCGCCGCAGTTGCCGTGCAGCGTGGAGCTGGGAATGCTGTTAACCGTTGCCGCGATCTCCGGTCTGGCCAGTGTGTCGTCTATGCTGGTGAGGTGGATGAATGTGAGCAAGGCATCGGATAACACCAGGCTGCGCGGACGGCGGGATGCGCCTGAGCCATAATTGGTCAAGCCGGCGGTGAGACCGCCGATGAGGATGCCTGAGTTGCCTCCGGTATAGGCGCCTCCCACCAGTATGGCGCTATTGTTGGAGGTGAGCGTAGCGGGCGAGGTGGAACCGGTATAGCTGAGGCCGGATGTCCCGCTTTC
>Ga0316579_10000034_pt1 | contig 31141 bp, 22 predicted proteins | sample J5NA_2_FD_203074 | JGI IMG/M metagenome (GOLD analysis project Ga0316579, IMG submission 203074) | Rhizosphere microbial communities from salt marsh grasses in Alabama, United States - J5-7_160517rDrA | ecosystem: Host-associated > Plants > Roots > Rhizosphere | place: USA: Alabama | collected... | reverse complement strand
TCTCGGGTTCCTGGTTCTCCGCCCAGTTCAAGGAACTGCTCGCCAACGCGTACCCCAAGCTGTGAGCAGCACCTGAACAACCGCAACACCCGTTCCCCGGCCGGACCAGCACCACCGGCCGGGGAACGGCCTTTCCGGGGGGAACGCACCCGCTCGTTCCGGGGATGATCCCGTACGACGGAACCTCTCGGCCACCGCACTGTCAGGATCCCGGCGACGTGAAAGACTGCTGCGGACATGGACCGACCGCGTTCCCGACGCGGTTCCGACGAGCCGGCTCCGCCCGGCCGATGAGGAAGGCATCCGGTGACCGATCCGCTGCCCACCAACCTGTATGCCACCCTGCACACCACCTGCGGGGACATTCAGGTCCAACTCTTCGCGAACCACGCTCCCAGGACCGTCCGGAACTTCGTGGAACTGGCCGAGGGAAGCCGTGAGTGGGCCGACCCCCGCACCGGTCAGCCTCGCAAGGACCCCTTCTACGACGGTCTCGGCTTCCACCGCGTGATCCCTGGTTTCATGATCCAGGGAGGGTGCCCCCTGGGTACCGGGACCGGGGGACCGGGCTACACCTTCGACGACGAGATCCACCCCGAGCTGGGCTTCACCCGTCCCTACCTGCTGGCCATGGCAAATGCCGGTACGCGCATGGGCAAGGGAACGAACGGCTCCCAGTTCTTCATCACCACCGCGGCCACCACGTGGCTCCAGGGCAAGCACACGATCTTCGGTGAGGTCCTGGACGCGGCCGGCCGGGCCGTCGTCGACACCATCTCATCGGTCCAGACCGACGGGCAGGACCGGCCCCTGCAACCGGTCGTGATCGAACGAGCCACGGTCGCGCGGGGATGACCCCGGCCTCCGGGTCCGCCGGACCGGGGCCGGGCGAGGACCCGGCCCCGGTCTGCCCTCGCCACCCGGATCGGGTGGCCTACGTCCGCTGCCAGCGATGTGACCGGCCCGCCTGCCCGGAGTGCCAGCGTGACGCCGCCGTGGGGATCCAGTGCGTGGACTGCGTCCGGCACCAGGCCCGGGCCGGCAGGCCGTCGCGCACCCTCCTCGGCGGACGCGCCGGGCGGAACCGCCCGTACGTCACGCAGACGATCCTGATCACGTGCGTGGTGGTCTACCTGCTCCAGCTCCTCCGGGGCGATTCCTTCACCGAGGACTGGACCTTCCGCGCCGCCTACGTGCGCAGCGAACCGTGGCGTCTCGTGACCGCTGCCTTCCTCCACCTGGACACCATGCCCATGCACATCGTGCTGAACATGCTGGGTCTGTGGTTGGTGGGCCCCTACCTGGAGTCCCTTCTGGGCCGGGAGCGCTACGCCGCGGTCTACCTGCTGTCGGCCGTCGGTGGTTCCGTCGGGACCTTCGTGCTCGCCTCCCCCGGTTCCGAGTCCTGGATCGTCTCGGTCGTCGGCGCCTCCGGCGCGGTCTTCGGCCTGTGGGGCGCTCTGCTCGTCGTCCAGAGGCACCTCGGCAGGGACTCCGGCGGCATCACCGGAGTGATCGTGATCAACGGGATACTCGGGTTCGTCGTTCCCGGGATCGCCTGGCAGGCCCACCTGGGAGGGCTGCTGACCGGGGCACTGGCGGCGCTGGTCATCGTCCGGACGCCGGTGGATCGTCGCAGGGTCCTTCATCCCGTGGGACTGATCGGGACAGGTGTGCTGCTTCTGTGCCTGATCGAAGTCAAGATCGCTTCGGTGCCCTCCGGATGGTTCCTCCCCGGGTGAGCGGACGGGCATGCCGTCGCCCCGACCCGGACCACGGACTCCAGGACATCAGGGGTAGGACCTGTCCGGATGTCCGGAACAGTACGACAAAAGATCATATGATGCCCTGTGGAAAACAACACTCTTATAATTCCACAGCTGTGAGTAATCTTGTGGATGATCCAAACCACGGTTCGTGACAGCGCTCCGGTCCTCTCGGCTCGGGACCCCACCGGTCGGCGGCCATCTGCCGGACCGCTCGGCGGCAGCACTCGAACCGGCGGTGCCACCGGCGGCACCGCCGCGGGGACGAGGGACCGGCGGGGGAGAACTCCGCGCCCCTCGTGGTCAACGCCAGCGTGTGGTCATTCCGAACCCGGCCAGCAGCACGCTGAAGCCCACGACGAGGTTCCAGTTCCCGATGCCCGGGATGGGGTACTCCGTCTGCGTGATGTAGAACACGACGATCAGAGCCAGACCGATCAGCAACAGGGCGACCATCACCGGCGCGAACCAGCGGGGGCTCGGCTTGGGCGGCCCGGACTTCTGAGCGGGCGGGGTGTAGGCGGCAGTCTTGCGCACCCTGGACTCGGGCATGACCTCTCCTCCGTGACAGCCGGCCTTCTGACGGCCGGCCCTCCTGGGGCCGGCAGCACCGGCGGCCTCCCGGTGCGTGCAGAACCGGGCAGTCTTCGAACCGGGCATGGGACATCCACTAGCCTAGTGGGGTGCAGCGCTCATGACATCGGATGGAACGGACGATTCTTGCCGACTCCCCGCCGAACAGCGGGAGGAACAGATGATCGACGGACACGGCAGGACAGGGGAAGGGCGGCGAGCAGCCCGCGGACTCCCCTTCCACGCGCGGGGCGGAGCCCCTGGCCCTCGCCGCAGGGGCGGGACCGCGGGTTCCTTCATGGTGGCCTCGGTGCTCGCCGTCGCTGGCCTTCTCTTCGTCACCAGCGCGCTCACGGCGCGGGGGACCCAACTGCGCAGCGACCGGTCGGACGCCGTGGGTCTGATCAGGGAACAGTCCGCCCGTATGGAACAGCGCGCCCGGGACGTCGCTCTGCTCCGTGAGAAGGTCGACGTCGCCGTCGAGGTGGTCGAGCCGGCCGGCGGCGCTGCCGAGCAGGTCAAGGAGCAGACGGAGAAGCTGGCCCCGGTGACGGGACTGCGTGCCGTGTCCGGTCCCGGCCTGACCGTGACCCTGGACGACGCACCACGTCGTGGCGGGCTTCCCGCCGGCACCCGTCCCGACGATCTCGTCGTCCACCAGCAGGACGTCCAGGCCGTTGTCAATGCCCTGTGGGCGGGAGGGGCCGAGGCCGTCCGTCTGATGGACCAGAGAGTGATCTCCACGAGCGCCGTCCGGTGCGTGGGGAACACCCTGATCCTGCAGGGACGGGTCTACTCCCCGCCGTACAGGATCACCGCCGTCGGCCCCGTCGACCGGATGCGGCGGTCGCTGCGGGACTCCCCCGACGTCTCCCTCTACCAGGAGTACGTCCGGCAGCTGGGGCTCGGCTGGTCCGAGGAGAGGCATGCCGAGGTGGAGCTGCCGGCCTTCGACGGGTCGCTGCAGCTGCGGTACGCCGAGGTCGCCCCGGAAGGCAATACCGTCAGCCGGACACGGAACCGCGCTTCGTGATCTTCGTTCTCCGTGCGACGATTCGGGGACGGGCGACCGGAAGCCATGGGACCGGACACTCGCCCGGCCGTTCGCGAAGGGTGTGACAGCCGATGGGCACCAGGATCCTCGTGGTCGACAACTACGACAGCTTCGTCTGGACCATCGCCGGTTACCTCTGCCAGCTGGGGGCCGACTGCGAGGTCCTGCGCAACGACGAGGTGACCGTCGAACAGACCGCCGGGTTCGACGGGGTGCTCCTCTCCCCCGGTCCGGGCGTGCCCTCGCAGGCCGGCGTCTGCCCGGACATGGTGGACCACTGCGCCGCGGAGGGCGTCCCCATGCTCGGGGTCTGCCTCGGGCACCAGGCCCTGGGGGAGGCGTTCGGCGCGACGGTCTCCCACGCTCCCGAACTCATGCACGGCAAGACCAGCAAGGTCCACCACGAGGGCCGGGGAGCCCTGGAGGGACTGCCCACCCCGTTCACGGCCACGCGCTACCACTCCCTGGCCGTGATCGGTACGACCGTGCCCGAGGAGCTGAGGGTCACGGCCTGGACCGGGAGCGGGGTGGTGATGGGACTGGAGCACCGGGACCTGCCCCTGTGGGGAGTCCAGTTCCACCCGGAGTCGGTTCTCACCGACGGGGGCCACCGGATCCTCGCCAACTGGCTCGTCACGTGCGGCGACCCCGGTGCCGTCGCCGCGTCGGAGGGCCTGGCCCCGCTGGTCCGCCGCTGAGGGACCTCAGGACAAGGATCGGGCCGGCGAGGGGAGTCCCTCACCGGCCCGAAGCGGTTCCGACCGGCCGGCCGGCCCCTGCCGACCGGTGCGCGTCAGGAGTCCTCGTTCCCGTCACCGGTCGGCAGCCCGGGGATGGAGGGCCCGGTGTGGACGGGCCATCCGTTCGATTCCCGGGGATCCAGGGACTCCGTCCCCGTGGGGTTCGTCGAGGGCGCGGCCGGGCCCGTCGACACCGTGATCGTGATCCTGGTGTTCTGCTCGACCATCGTGTCGCGCGGGTCCTGGGCGATCACGATCCCGGCTTCCTTGTCGCTGTTCTCCTCTTCCCGGTTGTAGGAGAGACCGAGCTTGTCCAGTTCGGCCTTGGCCTCCTCCTCGGTCCTGCCCACCAGGTCGGGCACCTTGACCATCCCGTTGGAGATGTAGAGCTTGACGTCGTCCCCGGGAGCCGCCGTGGCCCCGGCCTTCGGCTCGGTCCGGACGACCTGCCCCGAGGAGTACGACGAACTCTGGACCATGACGACGTCCCCGAGCTCCAGTCCCTCGTTCTTGAGGGCCTCCCTGGCGTCCGCCTGCGACTTGCCCGTGACGTCCGGAACCTCGACCGAGCTCGGACCGGTCGATACGACAAGGGTCACGGTGGACCCCGGGTCCACCGAGGTGTCCTTGGACGGGTCCTGGGACATGACCCGGCCCTTGGCGACGGTGTCGCTGGCCTGGGCCGTCACGGTGTGCTTGAGACCCTCCCCGGTCAGGGAGTCGAAGGCCTCCTGCTGCGTGAGGTTCACGACGTTGGGCACGGTGACCTGTTTCGTCGTGCCGCTGCTGTTGCTGGTCACGGTCTGGTACACGGCGTACGAGATCAGGGCGAAGGCGATCAGGAGCGCAGCCACCAGGATTCCGTTCTTGCGGTTGGCCCGGGGCGGCTCGGCGTTCCGGGCGCTGGCCCGGGTCGGATAGGGGTAGTCACCGGGCTGCTGCCCGGGGCGACGTTGCTGCGTGGTCGGGGGACCGGCGTGCATGCCCCCCGGCACCGGAGCCATCGCCCGGGTGCCCGCGACGGCCTGCGGGTAGTACTCGGTGGCGGCGGTGGCTCCCGGATCGGCCGTGCTCATGACGGCTGCCGACACCCGCCCGCCGGTGCGGGCGGCGTCGACGTCGGCACGGAAGGCCGGGGCGCTCTGGTAGCGGGCCTCGCGGTCCTTGGCCAGCGCGTGCAGGACGACCCGGTCCACGGCCTCGGGAACGCGGGGGTTGAAGGTGCTGGGAGGCTGCGGCATCTCCCGGACGTGCTGGTAGGCCACTGCGACAGGGGAGTCGGCCACGAACGGGGGCCGTCCGGTCAACAGTTCGTACAGCATGCAGCCGGCGGAGTACAGGTCGCTGCGGGCGTCGACGGTCTCCCCGCGGGCCTGCTCCGGCGAGAGGTACTGGGCCGTTCCGATCACGGCGTGGGTCTGGGTCATCGTCGCCGAGACGTCGGCAACCGCCCGCGCGATCCCGAAGTCCATGACCTTGATCTCGCCACGCTTGGTCACCATGACGTTCGCTGGCTTGATGTCCCGGTGGACGATTCCCGCGCGGTGGCTGTACTCGAGGGCGGAGAGCACCCCGGACGTGACCTCCAGGGCGACGTTCGTCGCCAGGGGCTGGCCGTCGTTGAGCATCTCCCGCAGGGTCCTGCCCTCGACGTACTCCATGACGATGTACGGCAGGGCGAGGGTCCCACCACCGGCCTCGGGGACCTGGTCCTCACCGGTGTCGTAGACGGCGACGATCGCCGGGTGGTTCAGTCCCGCTGCGGACTGGGCCTCCCGGCGGAACCGCGCCTGGAAGGTCGGGTCACGCGCCAGGTCGTTGCGCAGCATCTTGATCGCAACGGTCCGCCCCAACCGGGAGTCCCGGCCGAGATGCACCTCGGCCATACCGCCACGGCCCAGCATCTCCCCGACCTCGTATCGGTTCCCCAACACACGGGGGCTCTCGTTCACCGGATCCATCCCTCGGTCGTCTGAGCGGTTGTTGTCGGCGTCGCGGAAGGCGGCGGAGTGGTGGTCAGATAGTGGCACGTCCTGCCCATCGTCACGACCCCGCGTTATCGGCCGGACCGGGGCTCGTCGCAGGTGTGGTCTCGGTGGGAGTCGTGGTCGGTGGCTCCTCCGTGGGCGGGTCCGGGTCCTTCGTCGTCGGCGCCGGGGGAGTCGTGGTCGGGTCCGGCTGGGTGTCGGTGGGGTCAGGGGCCTGGCTGGTCGGGTTCTGCACCGGGGGCCGGTAGGTGGCCGGATCCCCTCCGGAATCCGCGGACCTCTCGACGACAGGAGGCTGTTCCCGGGAAGTCTCCTCTTGCGAGGTCTTCGGCGTCGAGTCCTTCCCCGTCGGTCGTCGAGTTGTCGTCACGGACTTCGAGGCCGTGGGATCCGGACTGGTCTTGCTGCCCGGGGTCTGATTGCCCCAGACCTGGGCGATGATGAGCACACCGCCCAGCAGCAGGATCATGGATGCCACGGCAATCATGGCAGGCATCCTGTGACTCCACAGCGACCGGTTCCCCTCCGTGCCCGGTTTCCTCCCGGATCCCGGTACCCCGGGTCCCGGTTTGGGCCCGCTGATGAGAGCGGCGTTGAAGCCCATCGTCGGGGCACCGATGCCACCGTCGGCCGGCCCGATCCCGCTGGTCTGGTCGGCACCGTCCCGGGCGATGGGGCCGGAGGCCGCGGCGGGGGCGAAAGGCACGGGAGAGGTCCCGGGAGCTCCGGGGGGACGGATCTTGCCCATGGGCGTGAGCCCCGTCGCCGGATGGACCCCGGGACGGGCCGGAGGGGTCGTCGGCGTGGAGGTGGGCCCCTGCCGCTGGTCGGTCCCGAGACCTGCCGCATCGGGGGACACCACCGTCGCGTCCGTCACGGGGCCACCGAGCGGTCCGGGTTCGGCGGCACCGGGCGTCGGCGGGACCGCGCGGGTGAGGGCGGAGGAGCGGGAGGACGACAGGGTGCTGCGCAGACCCTCGAGAGCGGTGGCGAAGGCGTCCGCTCCCTGGATGCGCCGGGCGGGGTCCTTGGTCATGGCCGCGGCGACCAGGCGCCGGGCCCGAGGATCGATGGTCGTCGGCAGGGGCGGCGGCTGCTGGGAGAGATGGGCGGTGGCAACGGCCACCTGGTTCTCACCGTCGAAGGGGCGGTGCCCGGCGAGGCACTCGTAGGTCACCACGCCCAGGGCGTAGACGTCGGACAGCGGGCTGGCGGGCTGTCCCCTGGCCAGTTCCGGGGCCAGGTAGTGCGCCGTTCCCATCACCTGTCCGGTCATGGTCAGGGGCTCGTGGTCCTTGGGCCGGGCGATCCCGAAGTCCGTGACCTTGATCCGGCCGTCGGGAGTGACCATGAGGTTCGCGGGTTTGACGTCCCGGTGCACGACGCCGCGCAGGTGAGCCGCGTGCAGTGCCCTGGCCGTCTGGGCGACGAGGTCCAGGGTCCGGTCGATGCCCAGCGCGCCGTCCCTGGAGATCATGGTGGACATGGCCTCGCCGGGGACCAGCTCCATGACCAGGTAGGAGACGGACTCGCCCGAGGTGCCCGCCGGCTCGGCGGAGGCACCGTCCCCCGCCGCGACCGCCGGTCCCTCCCCGTAGTCGTAGACCGCTGCGATCCCCGGATGGGACAGGCCCCCGGCCGTGCGGGCCTCGGCCCGGAAACGGCGCCGGAAGGCGTTGTCGTCCGCGAGCTCCGGTCTCAAGATCTTGACGGCGACGGAGCGGCCGAGAACCTCGTCGGTGCCCCGCCACACCTCGCCCATGCCCCCGAAGGCCAACCGCTCGGTGAGCAGGTAGCGCCCACCGAGCCGGGACCCCGTCAAAGTCGTCATCGTCCCAGCACCGCCTCGATGACTCTTCTCGCCACGGGAGCGGCGGAACCGTTGCCCGAGGCGCTCTTGCCCTGATCTCCACCATCCTCGACGACGACCGCGACGGCTACCTTCGGATCGTCGACAGGTGCGAATCCTGTGAACCAGACGTCCGGTGCCTTGCCCTGCCCCTGCTCCGCCGTCCCGGTCTTGCCCCCGACCCTCACGCCGTCGATCCGGGCGTTGGTGCCGGTGCCGTCCGTGACCACGCCCTCCATCATGTCGGCCAGCTGCGAGGCGACGTCGGAGGAGATCGCGGTCCCCAGTTCCCTCGGCTCGGTCTGGGAGATGACCGAGGTGTCCTGTTCCTTGACGGAGCTGACGAGGGTGGGCTGCATGACGACGCCGCCGTTGGCGATCGCGGCTGAGATCATGGCCACCTGCAGGGGGGTGACCCGGACGTCGAACTGGCCGATGGCGGACTGCGCGGTCTGCGGTTCGTTGGGGCTCTCGGGGAAGGTGCTCGGCGTGGCGGTCATGGGGATCCGCAGGCTGCGCCCGAAACCGAACTTGCTGGCCTGCTCGGAGATGGCCTCGGCCCCCAGATCCAGGCCGATCGCGCCGAAGGCGGTGTTGCACGACTGCTCCAACGCCCTCTTGACGGTGACCCTGCCGCTGTCCCCGCAGGCACCGCCCCATTCGTTGGGCAGGGTCGCGGAGGTCTGGGGCAGGTCGAGCTCCGCGGGCCCGTCCACCACGGTGTCCGGCGAGTACTTGCCCGACGAGAGCGCCGCCGCGGAGGTGACCAGCTTGAACACCGATCCCGGTGTGTACAGGTCGCCGGCGATGGCCCGGTTCACCGCGGGCCGGCTCTTGAGGCCCAGGAGGTTGGTCCTGGCGTCCATCGCCTTCTTCTCGTTGTGGGTTGCCAGCGTGTTCGGGTCGTAGGAGGGTTTGCTGACCATCGCGAGGATCTTCCCCGTACCGGGCTCGATGGCCACGACGGCCCCCCGCTGGTCCCCCATCGCATCGAAAGCTGCCTTCTGCGCCGCGGCGTTGATCGTCAGATCGACGGTCGCTCCCTGGGGCTCCTTGCCCGTGAACAGGTCGGACAGCCGGTGGAAGAACAACTGGTCGGCCGTGCCGGACAGCAGGTCGTTGGCGGAGCTCTCCAGGCCGGAGGGGTCGGACACCACGGTGTAGGCACCTGTGACGTGCGCGTACATGGGGCCGTTGGAGTACTTGCGCTGGTAGTTGTACTCGTCGTCCACCTTGACCGACTCCGCGACCGCCTTGCCGCCAACGACGATCGGTCCGCGGTTCTTCCCCCGCTCCTTGTACAGGGCCCGGGAGTTGCGAGGTCCCTTCTCCAGGGAGGAAGGCGCGATGAACTGGAGGTAGGTGGTGCTGATGAACAAGGCGCCGAAGAGCATCGCCGCCACGATCGCCAGACGGCGCAGCGGTCTGTTCACCGCGTCACCTCCTGCCGGTCCGATCCGGACGGGTCCGGGGGCGGTGCCCCCGCCGGCCCAGCGGAGGGCGGCCGGCGGGCCGAGTCGGAGATGCGCAGGAGCAGAGCGACGATCATCCAGTTGGACAGCAGGGAGGAACCACCTTTGGCCAGGAAGGGCATGACGAGACCGGTCAGGGGGATCACCCGGGTCACCCCGCCCGCGACGACGAAGCACTGCAGGGCTATCGAGAAGGCCAGGCCGCCGGCCAGGAGCTTGCCGAAACCGTCCCGAACACCGATCGCGATCCGGAAGGCCCGTTCCACGAGCAGGACGTACAGCAGGAGCAGGGCGAAGATGCCCGTGAGCCCGAGTTCCTCCCCGATGGAGGAGAAGATGAAGTCGCTGTCCGCGAACGGAACGAGGCCGGGCATGCCCTCGCCGAGGCCCGTGCCCAGCAGCCCCCCGCTGGCCATGCCGTAGATCCCCTGGACCAGCTGGGACGAGTGGTCGAGGTTCTCCGGCTCGAAGGCGTTGAGCCAGTACTCCACCCGCTGCTGGACGTGGGCGAAGGTCTGCCAGGCCACGAGGGCGCCGCCCACGAACAGCAGCAGGCCGATCACGATCCAGCTCGTGCGCTCCGTCGCAACGTACAGCAGCGCGACGAAGAGCCCGAAGAACAGCAGCGAGGTCCCGAGGTCCTTCTCGAAGACCAGGACCCCCAGGCTGGCGACCCAGACCAGGATCAACGGGCCGAGGTCCTTGCCACGGGGCAACTGGAGTCCGAGGACCTTGCGTCCCACGAGGGAGAGCGCGTCCCGCGCCATGACGAGGTAACCGGCGAAGAAGATCGCCAAGGAGATCTTGGCCAGCTCACCGGGCTGGAAGGACATGCCCGCGATGAAGATCCAGATACGGGCGCCGAGGACCGAGTGCCCCAGCCCCGGCACGAGCGGAAGGAGCAGCAGGACGAGGCTGACGATCATCGCGGTGTAGGTGTACCGGGCCAGACCCCGGTGGTCCTTGAGCACGATGAGGACCCCGATGGCGGCCAGCACGCCGAGGGTCGTCCAGATCAGCTGGTCGGGGGCTGACGCCTCACCGAAGTCCTTCCCGGCGAAGAGATCGAGCCGGTGGATGATCACCAGGCCGAGGCCGTTGAGGGCCGTGACGATGGGAAGGATGACCGGGTCGGAGTAGGGGGCGAACCTGCGCAGGACCATGTGGAAACCGAGGGCAACGAGCATGAAGCCCCCGCCGACGGCCAGGAGGTCCGGGGGGACGTGTCCCTTGATGGACAGCCCGACGAGGGCGTACGCCCCCAGCGCCATGCCGATCGCCAGGAGCAGCAGGGCCAGTTCCACGTTCCTGCGGGTTCGCGGGACGATCGGCGCGACGAAGGACATCAGGCACCTCCGTGGGGCGGAAGCGGCCCTTCACGGGTGTTCGGTGCTGTGCTCATCAGTCGGTGTTCCCGCAGTCCAGGAGTGGGGGCGAGGTGACGGTCGGCGTGGGGCCGGTGGTCTGGGCCGTCGCGGAGGGCGACGGGCTCGTCGGACTGCCGGTCCGCGAGGGAGCCGGGGTCTTTCCGGCCTTGGACGCATCGGAGGCGGGCCGGGTTGCCGTGACCGACGGCGAAGCGGTCGAGGAGGCACTCGGCGAGGGGGTCCTCGACGGGGCCGGGGTGGGCTTGCCGGCCTCGGCCTGGCTCTTGCAGATCTTCGCCTGGGACCTGAGGTTCTCCACGATCTGGTCGGCCTGCTTGCGGGTGTCCGCGACGATCCCGCTGCGGACCTGGTCCCGGGAGAAGACCGGCAGGTCGACGACGCGCACGTCGTCGGACCGCTTGGCCAGCGAGGACAGGTGCAACGGCCCGATGTTCTGGGGGATGCCCCGGTAGACGGAGACCATTCCCTGGTGATCTCCCACGAAGTACTGGCGCATCACCCACAGCCTCGCCGCAGCGCCCCCTCCGGCGAGCAGGATCAGGACGGTCAGCGCTCCCAGGGTCCTGCGGATCCACCGTCCGCGACGCGAACGGGCGCGTTCGGTGGGGGCGGCCGGTCGGCTGTCCGCGGACCGGCGCGAGGGATCCAGGGCCGCGGCCCGCTCGGCCGGGGATGCGTGCTGGGTCTGCAGCGGACGGGTCTGCGCGTACCGCGAGGCGGAACCCACGACGAACGGAGAGGTGCCGCCGCGGGCCGGGCCCTCGACGATGTCGGCGACGATGCAGGTGACGTTGTCCGGTGCGCCGGCCCGCAGCGCGAGCTGGACGAGCGTCTCGCAGGTCTCCTCGGGCGGTCCAGCGGTGGCGAGGGTCTCCTGGAGGGTCTCGAAACTGACCACCCCGGACAGGCCGTCGGAGCACAGCAGGTAGCGGTCCCCGATCCGGGCCTCGCGCACCGAGAGATCGGGTTCGACGTCCTCGATCCCGTCGGTGAGAACCCGCATGAGGACCGAGCGCTGCGGGTGGTGCTCGGCCTCCTCCGAGGTCAGGCGGCCCTCGTCGACCAGGGTCTGCACGAAGGTGTGGTCCCGGGTGATCTGGACCAGGACCCCCTCCCGCAGCAGGTAGGCCCGGGAGTCCCCGATGTGGGCCAGCACGAGGCGTCCACCGGTCCGCAGGACGGCCGTCACGGTGGTTCCCATGCCGGCCAGCTGGGGTTCCTCTGCGACCCGGTCGAGGAGCCCCGCGTGGGCCGAGAGGATCGCCTGCTTGAGGTGTTCGAGTGCGTCCGGCCCGTGGGAGTCGTCGTCCAGGGGGGCGAGTTCCCCGATGGCCAGGGAGGAGGCGACGTCACCGCCCGCGTGTCCCCCCATGCCGTCGCAGATGACCAGCAGGTGCGGCCCGGCGTAGCCGGAGTCCTGGTTGTTCTGACGGACCAGACCGACGTCAGAGCGGGCCGCATAGCGCAGCGCGATCGCCAATCCGGCTACCTCCGCAGCTCGAGGACGGTTCGGCCGATGCGCACCGGGACTCCGGGCTCGACCGGGACGGGGACCTCGACCTTGGACCGACCGAGGAAGGTGCCGTTGGTGGACCCGAGGTCCTCCAGCACCCAGCCTCCCCGTTGGGGGGACAGCCGGGCATGGCGGTTGGAGGCGTAATCGTCCTCCAGGACCAAGGTGCACTCCGGAGCTCTGCCGATCAAGATCGCTGCCTGTCCGAGGGTCAGCGTAGTGCCGCGCAGCGATCCCTCGGTGACCACCAGGGTCCGGGGGGCGTCGGAGCGGGGTGGCGAGGGCCGCGGCATGGGTGAGGGCTGCCTGCCCGCGGGGGGGACGGGGACCGATCCGGGGGCAGGGGCCGGACCCGCCGATCGGGGGGTGACCTTGCGTGTCACCTGGACACCGAACAGGTCCTTGCGGAGCACGGCGAGCACCGAGAAGACCATGACCCACAGGAGGACCAGGTACCCGAGGCGGAGCAGCGTGAGGGTCAGCTCATTCATGAGAGAACGATCACCATCGTCCGATCCTGACCACCATCCGGGTCCGCCCGACGGTGATCGTGCTGCCGTCACCCAGGACCGCGTTCTTGATCCGCTCACCGTCGACGAAGGTCCCGTTCGTCGAACCCAGGTCCACAACGGTCGCCTGTCCCTTGTCGAGGTGGATCTCGACATGGCGCCGCGATATGCCCGGATCGTCGAGCACGATGTCCGCCTCGCTGCTGCGGCCGATCACCGTGATGGGGGCGCTCAACCGGAAGACCCGCCCGTCGACGTCAAGGCTCACGGTGATCGGACCCGCGGCCGGTTCGGCCGGAGGGGTCTGCCAGCCGGCGCCGGGGGGCGGGGACTGCCCCTGCCGGGCGGCCGCGGGGGGCTGAGGGGCCGGGGAGGCCGCGGGGGGCCTGCGGTCGGGATACGCGGGCTGGTAACCCTGCGGGCTCGGCCGCTGTCCCTGGTAGCCCCCGGACCCCATGGGGTACTGCCCCGGAGCCGGGGGGTAGGGGCCGGGGCCCGGTCGGTACGCGGGGGGCTGCCCGGGGTAGTAACCGGCGGGCGGTGGAGCGCCGTAGCCCATGGGACCCTGCTCGGCGCCCTGCGCGCGGGTCGTGGAACTCCGTACTCGGAAGACCCCGGTGTCGAGGTCCGAGGTCTCCTCGAAGCTCACGGACACGGGACCGACGAAGGCGTATCGCTGCTGCCGGGCGTGTTCGTGCAACGACGTGCACAGCTCGTCGCCGAGGGCGTCCTTCCACTCCCCCAACCGGCCGTGGTCCGCGGGACCCAGTTCGACCACGAAGGTGTTGGGGGCGATGGTGCGGTCCCGTCCCACGACGGCGGCCTTCTCGTCGCACTCGCGACGCAGTGCACTTGCGATCTCCACAGGTTGCACCTCGCTCCGGAACGCCTTGGCGAAGGCCCCGTTGACGGCGCGCTCGATGCCCTTCTCGAAGCGGTCGAGAACTCCCACGGTCGCCTCCTTCCGCCCGCACCGGGTGGCTCTGGGTGGTACTCCCAACGGTCAGATCGGGGTGGCCGTTCCGGCTCGCCCCTCCTCGACCACCGTGGGACAGGTCGTGCACGAGCTACGCCCCACCGGCCGATGATGCCTCCAGACTAACCGTGGTACGGCGTCACGGCCGAACCGTTGCCGTAGTGAGAGCACACGTGCCCGAATCATCCATACCGAGTCATTGGCTGTCACGTAGTGTGAATATGTGATGCGGATCCCGCTGATACAGAATCTTCCCACCCGGGACCCTCCCCCGTGAACCAGGGGGGACCCGGGTGTCGGGACCCGCGCGGCGCAGCGGGCGTAAACCCCGACGAGAGGTCCCCGGGAGCCGTGCTAGCCTCTTCACCACTCGCGCGAGTGGCGGAATAGGCAGACGCGCAGGATTCAGGTTCCTGTGTCCGCAAGGACGTGGGGGTTCAACTCCCCCCTCGCGCACCACCCAACATCATCCGTGTCGGTGCTGCGGCACGGGGCACCCGCTGCAAGGGCGGTCCTCCCGGAACCCGGGGGCCGCCCTTCGCCGTGTCCAGGGCCTTCGCCCCGTGTTCAGACCCGTGCGTCCGATTCGCCCGTCCTTCCGGGCCGGCGCACGACCGGCCTGCGGGTCAGGGACGGTTCCTGCTTCCTGGGTACCCCTTCGGGTACATCAGGCGCAGGCCGGCCAGGGGGGCGTAGGCCCATTCCGGCAGGCAACGATCGCTGTAGATCAGTTCCCGGCAGACCTGGTCGGCCTCGAAGGACGCCAGGAGCCTCTCGTCGAACAGATCGCCGCGGTTGGCCGAGACCAGTTCGGCACGGTAGCTGTCCAGGACCTGCCGGCGGGCGCTGCGGCTCCAGGCGTCGACGGCAGCGGTCATGTGCCCCCCGGAACGCCGGTTCACGATCCGTCCGACGTGATCGATGTTGCGCAGCAGTTGCGCGACGTCCCGGGCCGCCGGCTGCACGGCTGCGTCGTCCCCGGGGTCCCTGACCACCGTGTTCCCGTCGAACTCCGTGATCGAAAGGCCACCGGGCCACCTCAGTACCTGTCCGGGGTGCAGGTCGCCGTGGATCCGCTGGACCGTGACGCCCCGTCCGCCGGCCCGGATCTCCTCCGCGATCCCCTCCAACCGGTCCAGATCGGAACGCAGGTCCCGTGAGCGGGGCAGGAACAGGGTCTCCCCCTCCTCCAGGCGACCGTTGCGAACGATCCGTTCGGCCTGCGCCAGCCGTTCGAGCGCGGCCGCGTGCCAGAGCAGGACCCTGTCCGCGTCCGCCGGCCGAACGGGCTCGGGCAGCTCCGGGGAGGGCGAGGCCATCGCCAGGTGCAGCGTCGCGATCAGACGGCCGAGACGCTTGGGCCAGTCGACCACCCAGGAGTCGACGCCCCGTGGAGGGGGACCGGGAACCGAACGCGCGGGCGCGACGTGCAGGCCGAGGTGCTGCTCGACCAGTTCGACGCACCACTGCCAGCCGTCCCTTGCCCGTGGCAGGTAGCTCGTCGCGATGGCGCAGGGCACCTCGTGACCCCCGGGGGATGTCCACAGGAGCATCCCGTGCGTGATCGGAACACCCAGGTACCGGACCGCTGCCAGATGGGACAGGGAGACGGTCGCGGGATGATCGCCCTCCGTGAGCCAGGGGTGCCACTGCACGACGACCCGCTCACCGACGACGACCGACTCCGTCGGCCGGTCCGTCTCCACGGCCCTCTCCCCCGTCGCCTCCGGGGGAGGCACGAGGCGCAGGACCCGGAATCCCTCCGCCGGTTCCGATACGTGGTGCCGGAGCAGGTCGACCAGGGCCTCGGAGGCTCCGTCGCCCTCACCGGCACGCCGCCATCCCCCTGTGCGGTCCTCATCGGCACGGAGCACCGTGCACCGCCACCCGGCTCCTCGCCCGGCGTCGTCCGCGGTCTCGATCGTGACCGCCATGTCAACGCCCAGGGGGTACCGGGCGATCGGTTCGCCCGCCCCAGCGGTGGCTGATCCTCCAGCCATGCGGCGCCTCCCGTCCACCGTCCGCGATCGAACGGTACCCTCCGGCGGGCCCGCCGCCTAGGGGTGGTTTCCTCGGTACACCGTCGCGGGTCGTACCGGATGCCGGTCACGGGGCCCGGTCCCGCCGGACCCTTTCGGTGAATCATGACCCGTCGCCCTCCGCCCGGACGGCGCCCGGCACCTCGCCGACGGCCCCCGCGGACCTGCCAGGGGCGACCCCGCCGCCCCTGGCGCACATTCGACCAGGCGACCGTTCCCGACGGGCGCGATTCGCCGGAAGATCCCGGGCAACGGCCCGCTCAGCGCAGGAGGGAGGCATGGGACAGGAACAGGCCGGTCCACCGGTCGTCGGCAACGTCCCGCACCCCGGCGCCGCTCACCCGGAAGGCCGCGCGCTCCCCGGGCAGGAGGGTCAGCAACTGCCGGTCCACCTCCGCTCCGGCCACCTGGACGTCCGCCATCAGCACCAGGTCCTTCAGGAGGCTCTGCGCGACCACCTCCAGGCGGACACCGCCGTCCTCTGCGACCACCCGGTCGAGCCGCAGCCGGTGGTCGGGCAGCTTCACCTGCAGGTCCGAGGCCAGCCACAGGACGCTGCGCGTCCCGTCCACCTCCACGACAACGAGCTGCCCGCCCCGCGTCCCGTCGAGCGACCCCGGCGGGAGGACCCCCGCCGGCGAGAGGCGCAGATGCCCCAGGGCCGGAACGGTGGCGGCCAGCTCCTCCCGGGCCTCGCAGGAACCGTCCGGCCGCAGGACACGGATCGTGACCCGGGCACCCCACTCCTCCGGCGTGTCGTTGACCAGGGTCACCGCGGCGTCCCGCCGGCCACCCGTCAGGAGGGCCGCGCGGGGGGCGAACACCTCCCGCATCGCGTACCAGGCCAGCTTGCGGCGGCCCGCGACGTCCACCAGCGACCACGAGACAGCGGGCCAGATGTCGTTGTGCTGCCACCAGACGGCCCCGCTGCACACGTCGTGCCTGCTGCGCAGGTGACCGATCCCGAACCGGACGGCGCCGGCCTGCACCAGCTGGGTCGCGTAGACCCATTCCACCCCGCGCGTGGGGGCGCTCGGCAGGTGCCACCCCAGCCCGCGCTGCAGCTTGCGCATGCCCTCGCCGGCCTTCTGGTGCAGCTCCAGGGCCGGATCGGCGACGTCGACGTGCTCGGGGCCGCCGACCCCCCGGCTGATCGTCGACCAGTTCGCGCTCGCCTGCCATCCGAACTCCGCCGCGAACCGCGGCGTGTGGTCGGCGTACGCGGGCCAGTCCAGGTCGTTCCAGACGTCCCAGATGTGCATCGACCCGGCCGAGGGATCGTTCGGGTGCTCCGGGCCGGGGGAGAACGGGGAACCGGGGACGTACGGACGTGTCCCGTCGAGGCGGGAGACGACCTCGGGCAGGAGCTCCGTGTAGTAGCGCAGTCCCCAGGGGCGGCCGGCGAGGGTCTCCTGCCAGCCCCAGTCGTGGAAGGCCCACAGGTTCTCGTTGCACCCGGCCCAGACCGCGAGACTGGCCCGGTGCCGCAGCCTGCGCACGTTGTCCTCGGCCTCGGCCGTGACCTCGGCCCGGGTACCGGTGTCCTCGGGGTAGGCGGCACACGCGAAGAGGAAGTCCTGCCACACCAGGACGCCCAGCTCGTCGCAGAGGTCGTAGAAGTCCTCGGACTCGAAGACACCCCCTCCCCAGACCCGCAGCAGGTTCGCTCCCGTCGCGACGGCCTGCCCGATCCGGGTGCGCAGACGGTCCCGGTCGATCCTGTGGGGGAAGGGGTCGTCGGGGATCCAGTTCAGGCCACGGACCCACAGCCGGCGCCCGTTGACGTGGAGCTCGCAGGAGACGCCGTCGGCGTCCGGGGTCTGGACGAGCCGCACCTCGCGGAAGCCCACGCGTCGGACCTGCCGGTCCAGCACCCGACCTGCCCCGTCCAGCAGGTCGACCTCGACGTCGTACAGGGGCTGCGGGCCGTGCCCGACGGGGTTCCAGATCCCTGCCCCCGGCACGGGCAGGTCCAGCTCGGCCGCCGTGCCGCGGACGGCGACGGAGGCCTCGAGCACCGGACGGTTCCGGTCCCGGTCCCCGTCCGGACCGTCCTGGTCCTGCCCCGTCGGACCGACGAGCCGCACCCTGAGGGTGTCCGGGCGTCCGGTGGCCGTGGCCCTGACCGACAGGCCCGGCTCGGTCCCGGCACGGGTCGCCACCCGCACGTCCTCCAGCCGGGCCGAGGTCCAGGTGGTCAGCGTCACCGGCCTCCACAGCCCCGCCGTGACCGTCGCCGGTCCCCAGTCCCAGCCGAAGGAACAGGCCATCTTGCGGACCTGGTTGTAGGGCATGGGATAGATGTCCGGGCGGGGCAGGGGGTCGAGGGCCTGCGCGGCCTCGGCGGCCTCCAGGGCCGAGTCGAGCTCGACCGCGACCGTCACCGGTCCGCCGGCCAGCTCGGCCGTGATGTCGATCTCATGGGTCCTGAACATGTCCCGGACCGGCAGGCGCGGTTCGTCGTTCACGAGAACCGTTCCCACGGTGTCGATGCCCTCGAAAGCGATCACCGCCCGGGCGAAGGGGGCCGGGGGCCGCTCCACCGTGGTCCGGTAGCGCCACCGTGCCCGTGAGATCCACAGGTCGTCGTCCTCGACGCCGTCCACGGCGATGTCACGGATCAGCCCGGCGTCCATGAGGTCGGTGTGGACGCTTCCCGGCACCCGCACGGACGTGCCGCCCCGGAGGGCCTGCGAGACCCGGTCGGGGACCCCGACCCCCGCGGCGACCCCGATCAGTTCGAGGGTCCATTCGGTGATCGGTCGGCTGGTCCGGTCGACGACCTCGTCCCGCTGCGGCCGGCCGGTGACGGTGCTGTCGGTCACGAAGTGCTGCATGCGTGTCGTCCTCGTCTCAACGGATGCGTCGGTCGGGAGGCCGGGTCCCCCTGCCGGTCGGGTTCCGACCACGAGGGATCGGGAACGGGCCGCACGGACCGGCTTGCCGCACCGGTCGGTCGGGGGAGGAGGGAACGTGTTCGTCGGCCGAGGGGGTCCTGCCGGGTCCGTCGGTACCGGAACCGGACCGGGCGTCGTCGCAGTGCTCTGTGTTCACTGCTGGTGCAGGTTTGCATACCCAAAGATATGTCTTGCAAATTAATCGGTTAATGTCATCGATGTCAAGGCGCGGAACGACGTGCGGGTACCTTTCCCGTCGCACTCCGGTCCGGGGATGGCGGGATCGGGAGACTGCATGTCATCGTTGTCATGGGAGGGGCGGCCCAACGGAGGAGACACCGGACATGGCGAGGGAGACCTTCCCCGCGGCACGGGCGAGGCTGCGGGACGTCGCACAGCTCGCCGGGGTCAGTCCCAAGACCGTCTCGCGGGTCCTCAACGGGCATCCCAGCGTCAGCGAGCAGACGGCCGCCCGGGTCCGTCAGGCCGCGGCGACGCTGCGTTTCCGCCCCAACCGGCTGGCGAGGGACCTGCGCCAGGGCGCGGTGACCGATGCCGTCGGCATGGTCGTGGGAGACCTGGCCAACCCGTTCTACGCGCAGGTCGCCGCGTACGCGGAAAGATCACTGCGGGAGCGCGGGCTGGAGCTCTTCCTGTCGACGAGCGACGAGGATCCCCAGCGGGAACGTCACGTGATCCGGACCCTGCTCGAACGCAGGGTCCAGGCCCTCATCGTGATCCCCAGCAGCGACGACCACTCCTACCTCGAACCCGAACTGCAACTGGGCACCCCCCTGGTGTTCCTGGACCGGCCACCGGCGAATCTCGTGGCCCACAGCGTCGTCATGGACAACCGGAACGCCACGCTGCGTGTCACGCGGGACCTGGTGACCCTGGGGCACCGCCGCGTCGCGGTGCTCGCGGACGCCCTCACGGCCTGGACCGCCGCCGAACGGGTGGCCGGAGCCCTCCAGGCCCTGTCCGACGCCGGGCTCACCGGTTCGGGTCTGGTGATCGATGGCCTGCACGGCAGCAGGCGGGCCGCGGACGGGACGCGGCGGCTGATGGGGGAGCCCGATCCCCCGACGGCCTGCCTCTGCCTGAACAACCGGATCACCTTGGGCGCGCTCACGGCTTTCCGGGGACTCGCGGACCCGCCCGCACTGGTCGGATTCGACGACTTCGACACCGCCGAGCTGTTGGGAATCAGCGTTCTCCGTCACGATGTGGAGGACCTGGCGGTCAAAGCGGTTGAACTGGTCATAAAGGACCTTCGTGGTCCAGGGGGCTCCGTGCGGCAGATCGTGCTGCCCACGACCTACGTTCCCCGCGGGAGCGGGGAGCGGCCCCCTCCCGCCGCTCCGCCGGCAGCGACAGCCGGTGCGAGACCGAACCGGATGAGGAGCGCAATGTCCATTCAGCACGGGTTGGCCCTTCCTGCCTCGGAGCAGGACGAGGCATGGCTGGCCGCGGAGGCGGACCGGCTCCTGGACGCGGCCACGGCCTCACGGGCCCAGCAGGGCGGATTCTGGTGGCTGGGCGACGAGGGGGACCCCGTGACGTCCCAGCCCCGCTACCTGTGGATCGCCGCGAGGATGACCCACGTCTTCAGCCTCGGCGCCCTCATGGGGCGGCCCGGGGACGCGCTGCTGGCCGACCACGGTGTTTCGTCCCTGGCCGAGACCTTCCGGGACGCCGGTCACGGCGGGTGGTTCGCGGCCGTCACCGACAGCGGCCCCGTCCCCGGTCCCAAGGGGGCGTACGAGCACGCCTTCGTCGTGCTCGCCGCGTCGAGCGCGTCACTGGCCGGGCGCCGGGGAGCCGCGGAACTCCTGGAACAGGCCGCAGCCGTGATCGACGAGCGGTTCTGGGACGACGACGCCGGCGCCGTGGTCGAGGAGTGGGACCGGCACTGGTCGACCCTCGATCCCTACCGGGGGACCAACGCCAACATGCACGCGGTCGAGGCCTTCCTCGCCGCAGCGGACGCCACGGGCGACGACAGCTGGTTGGAACGGGCGTTGCGGATCGCGACGCGGATCGTGGACGGGGAGGGCCGGTCCCACGGCTGGCGCCTGCCCGAGCACCACGGGCCGGACTGGACGGTCCTGCCCGAGTACAACGCCGACCAGCCGGATCACCCTTTCCGCCCCTACGGCGTCACGCCGGGTCACGGCATGGAGTGGGCACGGCTGATGCTGCACCTGGACGGCGGGCTGCGCCGACGGGGCCGGCCCGCCCCGCAGTGGCTGGTCCCGGCAGCCGTCGAGCTCTTCGACCGTGCCCACCACGACGGGTGGGACCGGGAAGCGGGCGGTTTCTGCTACACGACCGACTGGACCGGCAGGCCCGTCGTCGACCAGCAGTTCCACTGGGTGGTCTGCGAGGCGATCGCCGCGGCCGCCGCCCTGCACAGGGTCACGGGCCAGGAGAGGTTCGCCGACCTGTACACCCGTTTCTGGGACCATGCCCGTGCGGTGTTCCTCCGGGACGGCCGGCCCGGCTGGTTGCACGAGGCCGACCGGCTCGGCGAGCCCTCCCGCCGGATCTGGAGCGGCCGTCCGGACACCTACCACGCACTGCAGACCACCCTGGTCCCGCGGTTGCCGCTGGACCGGTGCTTCGCAGCGGCCCTCCGGGACGAGCGGGACCGGGAACGCGGGTAACGGGGAACACAGGCTGTATCGGTTACGCATTTGTTATGCAATGAGTGCACGTATTCGCTCGGAACGGTCTCCTGATCAACGACGGTGGAGTGACCATCGAGACGACCGAGCGCGTGCGGTGGCCGGACCCGAGGGGCGGACGGCGGGCCCGGGCACGAGGTACTCGGTGGCGGAGGGGTCCAGTCGCGTCGGCCGCCCGGGACCCCGGGCGGCCCGATCCCTCCTTGCGACACCGGCGGCCGACGGCGACCGCCGGATCGGCTCGGATCCGTCCCAGGACGGAGAACCGGCACCCGGGGGAGCCTGTGGTCCAGCGTCCAGGACCCGGCAGGCAAGGAGGTAACGAGGTGAACACGCACATCACCACCACCTGCCCGCGTTGCGGGACGGTGGTCCTCAGACCGGAGGACCTGCGCCTGATCCGTGGCCCCGTCAAGGACGAGGCCTGGTACTGCTGGGACTGCTCCGGCTGCGGGCACCTGGTGCGCAAGGAAGCGGCCGACGGGGTGTGGCAGGCCCTCACCCGCGTGGGCGTGCCCTCCTGGCAGGTCCCGGCCGAGGTGATCGAACGCTGCCGGGACAGGGACCTCGACGACCGCAGGCCCGTGGGAACGGATGACGTACTGGACGCCATCCTGTTCCTGCGATCACGTTCCTTCCTCGCGCCGCTGGCAGCGGGCTGACACCGCGGCAAGGACAGGCGTTCGCCGCGGCGACGTCCCCGTGAGGGACTACTCCTTGGCAGCGCTCATGGTCCGGTGGGCCCACACGAGAGCCTGCAGGTAGGCGTGGCTCACGTCCCCCGGCGACAGTCCGAGGACGGCCGCGGACCCCGCCTCGCCCCCCCGATGTCCCCGGGCCGCGGTCAGCACGTCCCCCAGCGGTCCGGACCCGCCGCGCAGGGCCGCCTCCAGATCCTCGCTGAGGCGGGGGAACCTCTCGACCAGGTCCTCCCCCGCGATCCCGAGGGTCGAGGCGATCCCCTGCATCATTCCGAGGGTGAAGGCACTCTCCGGTGCCACCCTGCGTGTCATGCGGGCCAGCAGCTCGCAGGTCCGGGCCAGGGCCAGCGCCTCGACGAGGCCGTCGGCCGTTCCCGCCACGTCCGACATGGAGATCAGGACGAGCCAGGCCCTGAGCTTGGCCAGCCCGAGGATCACGACGGCGTCCCGGAGCGAGGCGATCCGGCGGGTCAGCCCGTTGCTGGCGGAGTTGGCGATGCGCAGCAGCCGGTAGGTCAGGGCAGCGTCGATGCGCAGGAGGTTCTCCACCTCCGCTGCCGTCGTCTCCGGTTCGCCCAGCTGCGCCACCAGCTGCAGGGCGAGGGCGTGGGCCGGGGTCAGGCTGTCCACGGAGAGGGTCTGCGGCTTGCCCAGGTAGTACCCCTGGAAGAGTTCGAACCCCTCCTCCTTGCACTGCTGGAGCATCTCGGCCGTCTCGACGCGCTCCGCCAGCAGCCGCACCCCGAAGGGACGGCAGAGATCCGCAGCCGTGCGCACCTCGTCCCAGGACGGTTCCAGGACATCGAGCTTGACCAGGTCGACCAGTTCCAGCAGCGGGCGGTACGCCTCGGACCAGACGAAATCGTCCAGGGCCATGAGGTATCCCTGATCCACGAGCCGACGGACCCCGGCGACGAGCTCGTCGGTGACGGGAACCGTCTCGAGGATCTCCAGCACGGCGTTCACCGGGCCGAAGGGGACCGGTAACTTTCCCGTCAGGAAGGGCGCCGTGAGGTTGATGAACCCGTACTTGCCCCCGAGCAGCTCCTCCAGCCCGAACTCGGAGAAGGCCGCGAGGATCGTGGTGGTGGTCGCCGCGTCCCCGTCCGAGAGGCCCACTCCGGAGACCGATGCGGCCGAGGAAGGGCGGAACAGCAGCTCGTACCCGTACAGCTCACCGTCCGCCCGGTGGACCGGCTGCCTGCCGATGTGGGTCTGCGCTCCCATCACGGGAGGCGCCGGTTCGGATCCCGACCGCAGGGAAGCTGCCTCCCTCACGCGGTTTCCCCTGGCCACGGCACCTCCATCCGAGGTCTCCCCGGTCGCCGTCCACGGTCGTGGCGACATCGAGGGGATCGGCAGATCTCCCGCCGTTCCTTGAGGGCGGTGCACGAGTTCCGCACGCCCGGCGGAACGGGACCGTCACCGTGCGTCCCGTCCCGGCCGGGCAGTTCCCCGGACAGCTCCGTCAGGGGGCGGTCAGCGGTGCCAGCGGATGCAGGAAGAGACCGCTGCGCAGCTTGGGCTCGAACCAGGTGGACTTCGGAGGCATGACCTCGCCCCGGTCGGACACCGCCATCAGCTCGGCGACCGAGGTCGGGTACAGGCTGAAGGCCACGGCGAACCCCCCGGAGTCGACCAGGCGTTCGAGCTCCTGGGTCCCCCGGGCTCCCCCGACGAAGGAGATCCTGCCGTCCGTCCTCGGATCGGCGACCTTCAGCAGCGGCGCCAGGACGTGTTCCTGGAGGACCGAGACGTCCAGGCGGGCCAGCTCGTCCGACTCGTCGACGACCCCGGGCCGGGCGACCGCCCGGTACCAGCTCCCGTCCAGGTACATCCCGAACTCGTGCCGCTGCGCCGGCAGCACGGCATCGCCGACCCGTTCCACGGTGAAGGTGCCGGCGAGCCGGTCCCGGAACTCCTGCACGGACATTCCCGCCAGGTCCTTCACGACGCGGTTGTACGCCATGACCCGGACCTGGTCCTCGGCGAACACCACGCTGAGGAAGAACTCGTGCTCCGCGTGGGGCAGGCCGCGTTTGCCGATCATGCCGGCGTCGGCCTGCTCCTTGCGGCGCTTCTGGCAGAGCCTTGCCGCCGCGGCGCTGCGGTGGTGCCCGTCCGCGACGTACAGGCGGTCCATGGCGGCGAAGGCCGCGGCGAGCCTCTCGAGGCGCTCCGCGCCGTCCACCGTCCACAACTGGTTCAGGACCCCGTCCACCAGGACCTCGCACACGGGCGGAGCGGCGATCACCTCGTCGATGACGGCCCGGACGTCGGCGTCCGAGCGGGACAGGAGGAAGACGGGCTCGTCGTGGGCGTCGAGGACCTCGATGTGCCGGGTCCTGTCGTCCTCCTTGTCGGGGCGGGTCCGCTCGTGCACCGCGATGACGCCGTCGAGGTAGTCGTCGACGGAGGCGCAGCCGACCAGACCGATCTGGGTCGTCGTCCCGGACCGCTGGCGGTACACGTACAGGCTCTCGGCGGGGTCCTGCAGCAGGACCCCCTTCTCGACGAACTCGGCCAGGGCACGCCGGCCGCGTTCGTGGACGGGGTCGCCGTGGGGGTCGGTGCCGGGGGGAAGGTCGATCTCGGGCCGGGAGACGTGCAGGAAACTGTGGGGATTGCCGGCTGAGAGGAGCCTGGCCTCCTCGGTGTCCACCACGTCGTACGGAGGCGCTGCCACCCGGTCGGCCAGGTGGGGGATCGGTCGCAGGGCTCGGAACGGTCTGAGTACGGCCACGGGTCCAGCCTGCCGCCAGCCGCGGACCCGCCGCGATCCGGGGTACCCGTTCGGCGTGGTCCTCGCACGCTCCGTGAGGAGAAAGGGCCCGAGTGGGCGGTTGCATGCCGATTTGCTCGGCATGGTTCCCTCTGGAGGAACCAGTGCGTAAAGATGCGAGGTGTGTCCTCAATGTCCTGGCGGACCGGCGCCATCGGCGGTTTCCTCCGGCGGGGGCGACGGGTCGCGACGAGCGGGGCTGGTGTCGGGATGGATCCGAGGTACGAGGGAACGATCGACAACGGGAACTCGCCCGTCCGGCCCGTGGCCGTCCCCGGAAGGACCCGCTCGGGCGGGGCGGTGCCGGACGGTCCCCGCTCGGGCGGGGCGGCCGCCCGCAGGGCCTGTCGCAGACTGCCCCCCACGGCGCAGAGCGCTTCGGTCTCCAGACGGTTCCTCGCCGGGCACATGGTGGCCTGGGGAGTCCGGGCCGACCGGCGCGAGGACGCCCTGCTGCTGGTCGACGAGCTGGTCGCCAACGCCGTACGTCACGCGCAGGGGCCCGTCGGGGTCACGGTGACCCTCGTGGAGAACCTCCTGCGGGTCTCGGTCTCCGACGACAGCCACCGGGATCCGGTCCTGCAACGCCCGGGAGCGGAGAGCACCTCGGGACGCGGGCTGATGCTGGTGGATCTCCTGGCGGACCGCTGGGGGGTGAACCCTGCCGCGGACGATCTCGGCAAGTCCGTGTGGTTCGAGATCAGTCTGGCCGCGGGAGTTCCCTGACGGCCGGCCCCTCGCCGCTCCCGCCGGCCTGCGGCCGGCGCACCCTTCCGATCAGCGGCGTTCGTCGGGGAGCTGTTCCTGGTCCGGGTGCTGGCCCTGTTCGGGGACCGGCGGGCAGGGACCGGTGTCCCGGTCCGTCCACGTGTCCGCAACGGCGTCGGGCGGGGACGGTCGTCCCTGCCGGGGGGCGTCCGGCTCCGGATCGTCCCGGACGTGGGTGAAGAACGACGCCGTGGACGGGTCCGGCAACGGGATCTGGTCGTCGGGAACCGGGAGCTGGTGCGAGAGTCCCCGAGGCCTCCGGTCGACGGGGGCCGTGACGGGGGACACCTGTTCCCGCTGTTCCCGCGCTCCCGGGAGCTCCTGTCCGAGGCCTGCGATCCCCTCCGCCGGCGGACCTGTGTCCGGACGGTCCGCCGCTCCCGGGGACGGCCGGGGGCCCGGGGCAGCGGGGACGTCGAGACCGTCCACGGGGGTGGACGGGTCCGGGGAGGGCAGGTCGGACAGGTCCGAGGCCGGCAGGTCGGGCAGTTCGGGGGAGGCCGGCAGGTCGGGGAGGTCCTGCGGCACCGGGGGACCGGAATCCGTGCGGACGGTCGGACCCGGTTCACCGGCCCCGTCGGGCGGCGGTCCCGCCGTCAGGGCCTCGGCCACCAGTTCCCTGGCCGCCTGCTGGATCTGCCGGAGGTGCTCCGGCCCCCGGAAGCTCTCCGCGTAGATCTTGTAAACGTCCTCGGTGCCCGAGGGACGCGCGGCGAACCAGGCGGTCTCCGTGCTGACCTTGAGCCCGCCGATGGGAGCGCCGTTTCCGGGTGCCGTCGTCGTCGTCAGGACGATCGGTTCCCCGACCAGGTGACGGGTGGTCACCCGGTCGGTGCCCAGGGCTGCGAGCACGGCCTTCTGCTCGCGGTCCGCGGGGGCGTCGACCCGGGCGTAGGCGGGGTCGCCGTGCTCGGCGACGAGATCCCGGTAGTGCTCGCTCGCACTGCGTCCGGTCACGGCCTGGATCTCCGCGGCGAGCAGGGCCATGATCAGGCCGTCCTTGTCCGTCGTCCAGACGGAACCGTCACGCCGCAGGAAGGACGCCCCGGCGGACTCCTCCCCGCCGAAGCCGATGCTTCCGTCCAGGAGCCCGGGGACGAACCACTTGAAACCGACCGGAACTTCCATCAACTTCCGGCCCAGCTCCGCGGCCACCCGGTCGATCATCGAGGAGGAGACGAGCGTCTTGCCGACGGCGGCGGAGACCGGCCAGTCCGGCCTGTGCGTGAACAGGTACCGGATCGCCACGGCCAGGAAGTGGTTCGGGTTCATCAGGCCGGCGTCCGGGGTCACGATCCCGTGGCGATCGGCGTCGGCGTCGTTCCCGGTCGAGACGTCGAAGGCCGAACGGTTCTGGATCAGTGAGGCCATGGCGAACGGTGAGGAGCAGTCCATCCTGATCCGGCCGTCCCAGTCCAGGGTCATGAACCGCCAGGTCGCGTCGACCAGGGGATTGGTCACCGTGAGATCGAGCGCGTGCTGCTCGGCGATCCTCCCCCAGTAATCGACGCTGGCACCCCCGAGGGGGTCGGCCCCGATCCGAACACCCGCGTCCCGGATCGACTCCAGGTCGACGACGTTCGGGAGGTCCTCGACGTAGCGGTCGAGGTAGTCGTGGGCACGGGTCGTCTCCGCGGCCCTTGCCCTGGCCAGCGGGACGCGCCGCACCTGCCGCAGCGCGTCGGCCAGCAACTCGTTGGCCCGACGGGCGATCCAACCGGTGACATCGGTGTCCGCGGGTCCGCCGTGGGGAGGGTTGTACTTGAACCCGCCGTCCCGGGGCGGGTTGTGCGAGGGGGTCACGACGATCCCGTCGGCCCTGTTCCCGTTCTGCCCGCCCGGGCCCCGGTTGTGGGCGAGGATCGCGTGCGAGATCGCGGGGGTGGGGGTGTAGCGGCTCCTGCTGTCGATCAAAGTGGTGACACCGTTGCCCGCCAGCACCTCCAGGGCCGAGACCCACGCGGGTTCCGAGAGGGCGTGCGTGTCCCGTCCGAGGAAGAGCGGCCCGGTGACCTCCTGCATCGCGCGGTAGTCACAGATCGCCTGGGTGGTGGCCACGATGTGGGCCTCGGTGAACGCACCGTCCAGGCTGGAACCACGGTGACCGGAGGTACCGAAGGCCACCCTCTGGGCCGGGTCCTCCAGATCCGGCCAGGTGGTGTAGTACGCGGTCACCAGGTGCGCGACGTCGATCAGGTCGCCGGCTTCTGCGGGCCGGCCCGCACGTTCGTGGGGCACCGGGAGTCTCCCATCCTGCTCGCGCGCCGACGTCTGACTGTCATGGCCGACGCGCTCGTGGCCCCGCGGCCCCCCCGACACCGAGGGGGTGATCACGGGTGCTGGTCGATTCGGACCCTAGTGGGCGTCGCTGCCCGTCGCACTCGCCGCCCGGGGTGGGTCGCACCGGAGACGACTGTGAGAGATCTCGGCTCACGCACAGAAACCGGTCCTTCGCAGTGCGGAGGGTTCTTTGGCGGGAGAGCGGAGGAAAAGGGATTGCCGGGTGCAGATTCCACCCACAGATCATTCATGGTCCGTACCCGGCCGATCACGGACGGAGAGCAGCAAATATACACAGTCCGCCCGGGGAGGCGACATTCGGGTCCGATTGCCTCTACTGTCGAGTGCATGGGCCATGGGGGCAAGGCACGATTCGCGGGACGCAGGCGGTTCACGGGCCGCAGGTGGCCCGCCGGCCGGAGCCGGCCCTCGGCACCGGCCGGCAGCGCGAGTTCCGACCGGCCCCTGCACCGGGCGGAGCTCCGCGGACTCCCCCGGATCCTGGTGGGTCGGACCTTCACGCTCTGCCTTCCCCTTCTCCTCGTGGGCGGGGTGGACGCCGGAGCCTTCACCGATCCGTCGGTCGACGGCTCGGGGAACCGCGCCACCGTGCTGGGACCGGACGGACGCAGGATCCCCGAGGAGGACCTCTCCCCGGGCACCCCCGTCCTGCCGGAGAACGGGGACCTCGACCTGCTCGTCCTGACCGGTGACCCGGACGCCGGCCAGGACTCCGCGACCGGAAGGCTCGCGGCAACGGGCATCCCGATCCGGGCCCTGAACGCCTACGTCGACGCCGCGGAGAACGCAGATCCCGGATGCGGCGTGCACTGGTCCCTTCCGGCGGCGATCGGACGGGTCGAGAGCGATCACGGTCGTCACGGGGGATCGACGATCGGGGACGACGGGAAGGTGGCTCCACCGATCATCGGTCCCCGTCTGGACGGCTCCTCCGGTACCGCGAGGATCACGGACACCGACGACGGGCGGTACGACGGGGACACGGAGTTCGACCGCGCCGTGGGCCCGATGCAGTTCATCCCCGGAACCTGGCAGCGTTTCGAGGCCGACGGCGACGGGGACGGGCTCGCCGATCCGCAGGACCTGGACGACGCCGCCCTGACAACCGCCCGGTACCTGTGCGACGGGGACTCGGACCTGTCCACCGAGAAGGGGCGGTGGGACGCCGTCTACCGGTACAACCACTCCCGCGACTACGTCGCCCTCGTCCTGGGACTCGCGGACAGCTACCGGTCCGGCAGCGCGGAATCGGTCCCGGCCTCGCCCCCGGACCTCAGCCCCCCCACCTCCCCACCGGCCTCGGTCAGCGGTTCGTCCGGGAGCTCGGGGAACTCGGGGAGCGCGGGAGGAGCCGGTTCCTCCTCGGGCGACCGGACACCTGTCGTGCCTCCGGTGTCCACCCCCACCCCGACCAGGACGACGAAACCGCGGCCCACCGCGTCGGGCCACAATCCCCGCCCGACCCGGACCTCGAAACCCACACCACCGACGACCAAGCCCCCGGTCCCGCCGACCCGGACCCCGACCCGGACGCCCACGCCGACCCCCACCCGGACACCGACGCCCACGCCGACCCCCACCCGGACACCGACGCCCACGCAGACGCCGACCCGGACACCGACGCCCACGCAGACCCCCACCCGGACACCGACGCCCACGCAGACCCCGACACCGACGCCGACGCCCACGCAGACGCCGACCCGGACGCCGACGCCCACGCAGACCCCGACCCGGACACCGACGCCCACGCAGACCCCCACCCGGACACCGACTGTGGCCCCGAGCAACACACCGTCGCCGGACACGGATGAGGAGTGCCTCAGCGCCACCGAGGACGGCCGGACACGTTCCCCGGCACGGCCCACCGGAGAGCTCCCCACCGGGAGGGAACCCGGGCAGGAAGACCTGTCCGAGGAGTGCCGGGCACCGACCGTCGAGCGACCCGATCCCGAGACCTACCCGACCGCCTCCAGGGTCCCCGTCGCCCGCTGATCCGGTCTCCCGGTTCCGCCGGCCCGGCCGCGGGAACACCGGGTGCGGGAACAGATCCCGGTCCGAGGAATCGACAGAGTTCGACACGGTCCCGAGCGGTTCCCAGGGAATCCACAGGGGACGATTCACAGCCTGTGGATAATTGTCTGTGGACAAGTCCTGCGAGCGGGCGCGGGAGATGGAACTACGGGGTACCGCCGGCGGGCAGGAGCCCCAGCAGGGAGGACCAACGGGAGATCTCGCACCCGTTCTCCAGGGTCAGCTGCGAGTCGATCGTTTTTCCCCGCCACGTTCCGCGGACCAGGGCCTTCTGCGGTCCGCCGTACTCCTGCGTGCACATCCGGTCCGTGGGGGTGGCAGGGAGGGCCGTGGCCCCCGACGCCCCCAGCACGCCGCAGGCAGTGGAGGGATCAGGATGCGTCCCCCCTGTCGGGGAACAGGTCAGGGTCCACGTGGCTCGCACGCCGAACCCGTCGTCGAGCAGGATCGTCAGGTCCGCGCTGCCCGCGGGGGCCGAGGGGGTGTTCTTCGGCGGGGTCCCGGCGGTCACCCGGGGAGTCTCCCAGGGGACGGCCCGGTTCGGCGTTCCCGAGGCACTCCCGGTGGCGGGTCCCGTCCCGGCGGGGGAGGCCCGGCTCCCCGTGCTCCCGGGGGCTGGGCCCGTCGGGGAGACGGAGGGGGAACCGGTGCCCGTGGCGGACGCGCTCGCCGTGGGGCTGCCGGGAAGGTCCTGGGACGCGCTCCCCGAGGAACCCGTGTCCCGCGAACACGCGTACACGAGCACCCCGATCAGGACGAGGAGCACCACCAGGACCACGGGGGCCGCGCGCCGCAGCTCCGTGGAGGACCGGTCCCAACGCATGGTGCCTTCCCTTCCCGTCCCGTGACCTCCGGGCGAGCTCGCGGGCATCTGCCCGAAGGATAGGGCCGCCGGTCGCGATCGGCGGCACTTCCCACGACCTCCCGCTTCCTGGGCGGTGGCCCCGGGACCTCATATGGTTTATATTTCAACTACAAGTCCATCTCTTCTCCGGAGGCGACCATGGCGCACTTCCCCGCCGATCTGACCGGCACCTGGTCCGTCGACCCCGCTCACAGCACCCTCGGTTTCGTGGCCAGGCATGCGATGGTCTCCAGGACCCGGGG
>Ga0316579_10000033_pt1 | contig 31437 bp, 25 predicted proteins | sample J5NA_2_FD_203074 | JGI IMG/M metagenome (GOLD analysis project Ga0316579, IMG submission 203074) | Rhizosphere microbial communities from salt marsh grasses in Alabama, United States - J5-7_160517rDrA | ecosystem: Host-associated > Plants > Roots > Rhizosphere | place: USA: Alabama | collected... | reverse complement strand
CGCGGACGGTCGGCCCGAACGAACGGAAGGGCCCACGGAGCAGCAGCCCACGTCGGGGAAGGGCGGGCGGCAGCTCGTCGAGCGTTTCGGCCGGACGCAGCGCACGGCCCACTGGTGGACGGCCCCGTTCCTCGCCCCCACCGTCCTGACGGCGCCGGAGGCCGCCAGGGGAAACACCGCGGACCTCGTCGTGCACGTCCTGTCGGCAACGGCCCTGGTCGTGGGGTTGCTCGGTCACCGGGGACAGGACGATCCACCCGCCGCTGGTCGCCGCGACCGTCCCGGCCCTTGCCGGGCACGTCTTCATGGCGGTCGCCGACCCGTCGGCCCGCCCCGCGCTGCGGGGGATGGGCCTCGGCGCGGTCGACCGGGACTGGGCCCGGCGCCATCACCCCGCGTGGCTCGACGAGGTCGACCCGGACCCGGAAGCCTGAGCCGCGCACGGCCCGTCCGGGGGACCGGTCCGCGCGGGCGAGGGGCGGCGGCCCGCCGGAGCGGCCCCGTGCCGGTCCTGCCGTCGGGGGTGAGGGGCGCCTCGGGAAGGCTCGGGCAGTTCCACGCGGTGCCCCCTGGCCTTCGCCGGGGTGTCGATGCGACCGCGGCGGACCAGTCTCCCCCGGTCGTCGGTGCCGCCGCGGTCGCCCGTGCGGTACCAGCGACGGCCCTCCCGCACGACGAACCGGCCCTCGTCCTGGCGCGGGTCCAGGTACCCCGGGAACGTCTGCGGGCCCCCGAAGCACAGTTCGCCGTCCAGCAGGAGCAGGTCCGTCCCGGGGTTGGGCGTTCCGATCGGGACGGTGTCCCCCGGGTCGGCCCGGTCGTGGGGATCCCACCGGTGCATCGTGCACGAGACCGTGAGTTCGGCGGGACCGTAGAGGTTGTCCAGGACGCTCCCCGGCGCGGCCCGGTGCCAGGCCTCGGCCGTCCGCTGCGTCAGCTGCCCGCCGCAGAGGACCGTGTACCGCAGTCCCGCGAGCCCGCCTCCGGGCAGGATCCCCGGGTCGAGCAGCAGCTCGGCGAGGCCCGGGGTCGCGGTCCACACGGTGATGCCGAGTTCGCGGACCCGGCCGGCCGCGCGCACCGCCCGGGAACGGGACAGCGGCATGACGCACGCGCCGCTCGCCCAGGCCAGCCACAGTTCGAACACCGAGAGGCCGAAGGTGAGCCCGTGGATCTGGCTGAACGTGTCCCCGGGCCCGACGTCGTAGGCGGGCAGCATGGCCGCGACGTAGGCGCAGACGTTCCGGTGAGTGATCGGAACGCCCCTGGGCTGCCCCGTCGGCCCCGGGGTGAACAGGATGTACGCCGGGTCGTCCCCCTCCGGGACGCTCCCCCGGCCGGGCGCGCGGGGGCTGCGACCGGCCGGGGTCCCCTCCCGGTCACCGCCGGCCCGGGCGGGCGGCCGCGGCTCGGTCGTGAGAGGTCGCACCACCGGGATCCGCTGCCCCGTGCCCGCGAGCGCGAGCAGGAGCGCGTCGCAGTGCGCCGGCTCGGCCGGATCCGCGACGACGGCGTCGATCCGGGCCCGGCGCGCGACGTCCCGGTTGCGGTCGACCGGGTTCCCGGGGTCCAGGGGCACCACGGCCGCTCCGGCGTGCAGCGCCGCCAGGTACCCCGCGAGCCCTCCCGCGTCACGGTGGCACAGCAGCCCGACGCGGCGCACCGGGCCGCCGGCCGTCAGACGCTGGGCGAGGTCGCGTGCCAGGCTGTCCAGCTCGGCGTAGGACCAGGTGCGTCCGGCCACGCGCAGTGCCGGCGCGCCGGGACGGCGGTCGCGGGAGGCCAGGAACCAGTCCAGGAGGTTCGACGGTGCCCGGTCCGGTCCCGTGTCCGGTCCGGTGCCCACGACGTGCGGACCTTCCCATCGCATCGCTCGCTCCTCGTCTCGCCGGCCGCGTCCGGCGGGAACGGCCCGTGGGATCGGGCAGGCACCCGTACCACGTCCCCCGAGGGGCAGGGACCGGTGCCACCCGTGCGGAAATGCGCATCGTTCTCCGCCGGTCACAGAGCCAATCACTGCACGTCGTACATTTCACTGAGGTTTCGAATATTCAAGGGTCCTAAGGGTCGGGCTGGATCTTTCATGAAAAACCCCTACCCGGTCACGTGGCCGTCCCGGGACCCCACGAGGTCCGCGGGACGGGCGCCGACGCCCGTCGCGTCACCGCCCTCGTCCCCGGACGGCCCCCGGACGGCCTCCCGCCCCCGGGGCTGGGGACCGCCGTCCTCGCCCCCGGGATCCCTCCGCGGGCATTGACCCCGGGGAAAGCGCCGCTGTACATTGCGGCCGTTCTGTCCGGATCGAAACGAACGAAACATTTCGCGTTCCATGGTGCACCCTTCACCTTTCATGGCGCGTCGTATCCGGTCAGGGCGTCCCGGGGTCCCCGTGAGGGTCCGTCACCCTCTGCCTGTCGAGACGCTCCGTACGGACAGCTGTCCCGTGAACCACCGACCCCGGCCACGGCGCGAGACGGGCAGGTCCGCGGCCGACGGTCGCGGTGGAGGAAACGGTGGAACGGAGGAAATCGTGAAAAATCTCATCCGCGCTCTCGGAGCAGGGATGTTCGGCACGGTCCTGATCACGGGGATGCTGACGGCCGGCGGTCCCGCGCAGGCGGAGTCCAACGGGGGCGTGCGGGTCATGCCCCTCGGTGACTCGATCACCGACGGGCTCACCGTGCCGGGCGGTTACCGGATCGGCCTGTGGCAGAAGCTGGTCTCCGACGGGCACGAGGTCGACTTCGTGGGTTCGCTGGCGAACGGGCCCGCGGGCCTGGGCGACCACGACCACGAGGGGCACTCCGGCTGGCGGATCGACCAGATCGACGCGAACATCGTCGGCTGGCTGAGGACCTACCGGCCGCGGACCGTCCTGCTCCACATCGGCACGAACGACATGGTCCAGAACTCGTCGGGGGCGGCGGGCAGGTTGGACACCCTCCTCGGCCACATCACCGGCACGGCACCGGACGCGGAGGTGTTCGTCTCGACCATCATTCCGTTGCCCATGGCCGACTCGGCCGTGAGGTCCTACAACGCGCAGATCCCCGGCATCGTGAGCTCCCGCGCCGCCGCGGGCGAGCACGTCCACCTCGTCGACATGTACAAGGCGCTCACGGCCTCGGACCTGGCCGACAACGTGCACCCGAACTCCACCGGGTACGCGAAGATGGCGACCGTCTGGTACGACGCCCTGCGTTCGGTCCCCGGCAGCCTCGACGAGGCTCCGGGCACCCCGACGCCCTCGGGCACGCCCACGCCGTCCGACTCGCCGACGCCCTCCCCCTCCGGCAGCCCCACCGGTCCCGTCACCGGGTGCGTCGCGACCCACCGGACGGTCAACGGCTGGAACGGCGGTTTCCAGGGCGAGATCACGGTACGCAACGCGGGGACGGCCCCGATCGGCGGCTGGACCGTCGGGATGACCCTCGCCGCCGGTCAGAGCATCAGCAGTCTCTGGGGCGGGACGGCCACCGGGAAGTCCGGTTCCGTGACCGTCGGCAACGCGAGCTACAACGGGTCCGTCCCGGGGGGCGGTTCCACGACCTTCGGCTTCGTCGTCTCCGGGAGCGACGCCGCCCCCGGTTCGCTGACCTGCACCGCGTCCTGATCGTCCCCTCGGACCGGCGGTCCCCACCGGTGGCGTACCGGTGGGGCCACGTCCCGCGGCCAGCGACCCGGACCCGCACGACAGGAGCTTGAACCCCGCGTGGCAGGGGAATATCCCAATCAGTGTGGAATCTTCCCCTGCCATGCCAGTGACTCCCTCGTCACCGGCTTCCGGGGACCGTTCCCCCCGAAGGGGGCCTGCCTCCGCGGGGGGCCTGCCCGGATCGCGGTGCCTGCCCGGGGCCGGCCGGGCCCTGCGCCGTTCCGGGGGGCGCTCTTAGAGCGTGTCTCGCCAACTCCGCTTCGGCGCCGCGCGGTGCCCGGGCGGCACCCGGCGGCGTTCTCGTCGCCCCCCGTAGCTCCGCCACGAGGAGCTCTGGCGGCCTCGCCGGGCACTCGCCCGGGCACCTGCTCGCAGCCGGCGGGAGTTGGCGAGACACGCCCTCAGGACGCTCGAGCGCCGTGGGGCACGGGCTCCGGAGCGGTCCGGGCGTCGCCCACGCGCGCGGAAGCCGGCTGCAGCGGCATCCGACGTGCGCCACGACCAGGACGGTCAGCCCGACCGCTGCGGGGCCGTGCACTCCCGCGGCACCGGAGCCGCCCGCGTCCCACCGGCCGCCAGGCGGACCGCCCCCGTGCCCACGACGAGGAGGGCGAGCGTCCCGAGCGCCGCGCGGAGGACGGCGTCCACGGTGACGGTCCGGGGAAGGCCCCGACCGGCCCGGCGCGGCACGGAGCGGATCCGGCGTCCGTCGGCCAGGACGTGTCCGGTGCAGGCCAGCGCGGACGCGCCCCCAGCGATCGCGTGGGGTCCCCGCGCCTCGTGCAGCGCGAGGGCCGGGACGAACGTCGTGCCGGCGGCGAGCGCAGCCCGACGGCGGGTCCCCGCGAGGAGAGTGGTCGCGCCGAACTCGATCGGGGCGCCGCGGCCGCCGGTCCTCGTCCCCGGGGCGTGCCCGTCCGCGCCTGCCGGAGCGGGTCCGGTGGACGGCGGTCCCCCACGCCCCTGCCCGTCGGGGGACCCCGCGCCCGGATCACCGACGAGGAGTCCCGGGACCTTCCGCACGGCTCGTCCACGGAGGGCGGGTGCCTGCCGGGAGCGGACCGGCGGGAAGGATAGGCTCGGAACCCACCCGTTCGCCGGAGCCGATGACCACGAGAGGACCCGAGTTCCACGTGAGCGATTCGACCCAATTTGAGTGGACCGAGCTCGACCGGCGCGCCGTCGACAACGCGCGGTTGCTGGCCATGGACGCCGTGCAGCGGGCGGGCAACGGTCACCCCGGAACGGCCGTCAGCCTTGCACCGGTCGCGTACCTGCTCTACCAGCACCTCATGCGCCACGACCCGACGGATCCCGCATGGTCCGGCCGTGACCGTTTCGTGCTGTCCTGCGGCCACAGCAGCCTCACCCAGTACGTCCAGCTCTTCCTGGCCGGTTACGGTCTGGAGTTGGACGACCTCAAGGCGCTGCGCACCTGGGGGTCGTTGACCCCGGGTCACCCCGAGGTCGGCCACACTCCCGGCGTCGAGATCACCACCGGACCGCTGGGCCAGGGCCTGGCCAGCGCGGTCGGCATGGCCATGGCGGCCCGCCGCGAGCGCGGGCTGTTCGACCCGCAGGCACCGGCCGGCACCAGCCCCTTCGACCACACCGTCTGGGCGTTGGCCTCCGACGGCGACATCCAGGAGGGCGTAACGGCCGAGGCGTGCTCCCTGGCCGGGCACCAGGGCCTGGGCAACCTCGTCGTCGTGTACGACGCCAACCGGATCTCGATCGAGGACGACACGGCGATCGCCCTCAGCGAGGACACGGCCCAGCGCTACGAGTCCTACGGCTGGCACGTGCAGACGGTCGACTGGACCGGGGGGAAGGGGCCGGCCGCCGGCGCGGACGGCTCCTACGTCGAGGACATGGGCGCCCTGCACCAGGCGCTGGCGGCTGCCCGGGAGGAGACCGGACGCCCGTCGATCGTCGTGCTGCGCACGATCATCACATGGCCGGCCCCGAACGCGCAGAACACGGGCAAGTCCCACGGGTCGGCCCTGGGAGCCGCGGAGATCGCCGCGACGAAGACCCTGCTGGGGTTCGACCCCGACCAGGAGTTCGAGGTCGACCCGGCGGCCCTGGCCCACACCCGCGGGGCCCGCGAGCGCGGCGCTGCCCTGAACGCCGAGCACGCCCGGGGCATGGAGCGGTGGCGGGCAGCAGAACCGCGCAGGGCCGCCCTGTTCGACCGGTTGTCCCGGCGGGAGCTGCCCGAGGGGTGGACCGGGTCGCTGCCGGTCTTCCCCTCGACGAAGACGATGGCGACCCGTGTCGCGTCCGGGGAGGTCCTGAACGCTCTCAAGGACGTCCTGCCCGAGCTGTGGGGGGGGTCGGCGGACCTGGCGGGGAGCAACAACACCACGATGGCCGGTGAGCCGTCGTTCGTACCGGAACGGCACCAGACCTCCACCTGGAGGGGCGGTCCGTACGGGCGGACCCTGCACTTCGGGATCCGCGAGCACGCCATGGGGTCCGTGCTCAACGGGATCGCCCTGCACGGCGGGACCCGCCCCTACGGCGGGACCTTCATGGTCTTCAGCGACTACATGCGTCCGGCCGTCCGCATGGCCGCGCTCATGCGCCTGCCCGTGGTCTACGTGTGGACCCACGACTCCATCGGCCTGGGCGAGGACGGCCCGACGCACCAGCCGATCGAGCACCTCGCGGCCCTGCGGGCGATCCCGGGACTCGACGTCGTGCGGCCCTGCGACGCCAACGAGACGGCCTGGGCGTGGAGGACGGTCCTCGAGAGGACCGACCGTCCCGCCGGTCTCTGCCTGAGCAGGCAGAACCTGCCGATCCTCGACCGCTCGGACCGCACAGGTCTCGCCGGGGCCGAGGGGACCGCGCGCGGCGGTTACGTGCTGGCGGAGGCGGACGGCGGCACACCGTCGGTGATCCTCGTCGCGACGGGGTCCGAGGTCCACCTCGCGCTCGTGGCCCGCGAGAAGCTCCAGGCCGCCGGCACCCCCACCCGCGTGGTGTCCATGCCGTGCCGGGAGTGGTTCGACGAGCAGGACGACGCCTACCGTGCCTCGGTCCTGCCGCCGTCGGTGAAGGTCCGGGTGTCGGTCGAGGCCGGGATCGCCCAGGGCTGGCGGGAGATCGTCGGGGATGCCGGACGCTGCGTGAGCCTGGAGCGCTTCGGGGCCTCGGCCGACTACCAGAGGTTGTACCGGGAGTTCGGGATCACCCCGGAGGCGGTCGCGGACGCCGCCGACGAGGCGCTCTCCGTTCTCGGGGACTGAGGACCGGACCCCCGCGGCCGGTCGGGCAGGACCCCCGGCCGGCCGGGTCGGCGGGCCGGTCCGGGAACGGTTCTCGTTCCCGGGATCCTGCCGGGCCTCCCCCGGCGGGCCCGGCAGGATCCCGACCCGCAGGAACGTCCGCCTGGCAAGGAGGTGTCCCGTGAACCGTCCTAGCGCGCAGGACCCGTCTCCCGGGGGCACGGCCCCCCGGGACCCGACGCCGGCCGCCGTCCCCCGCGCCCTGTCCCGGCTGGCCGCCGCGGGCGTCTCGGTGTGGCTCGACGATCTCTCCCGCGACCTGCTGGAGAGCGGCGAGCTCGAACGGCTCGTGGTCGAACGCGCCGTCGTCGGGCTCACCAGCAATCCCACGATCCTCGCCGGGGCGCTGTCCACCAGCGAGCTGTACCGCGAGCAGATGGTCGCTCTCGTGGCGCGGGGGGTCACGGTCCCGCGGGCCGTGGACGCCCTGATCGTCGACGACATCAGGCGCGCCTGCGACATCATGCTCGGTGTCCGGGCCAGGACCGCCGGGCGCGACGGGTTCGTCTCCCTCGAGGTCGACCCGTCGCTGGCCCGGGACACCGCCGGGACCCTCCGGGACGCGCGGAGGCTGTGGTCCCTGGTCGACCGCCCCAACCTCATGATCAAGATTCCGGCGACCCCCGAGGGGCTGCCCGCGATCACGGGCTGCCTGGCCGAGGGGATCAACGTCAACGCCACACTGATCTTCTCGGTCGAGCGCTACCGCCAGGTGCACGACGCCTGCCTCGCGGGCCTGGAGCGCGCAGCGGAGAGGGGGACGGACCTGTCGGGACTGTCCTCGGTGGCGTCGTTCTTCGTCTCGCGCATCGACACCGAGATCGACGGCCGCCTGGCACGGATCGGGACCCCCGAGGCGCTGGACCTGCGCGGACGGGTGGCCGTCGCCAGCGCGCGCAGTGCCCACCGGGCGTTCCGGGAGACGCTCGCGACCGCGCGGTGGCGGGCCCTCGCCGCGGCGGGCGCCCGTCCGCAGCGGCCCCTGTGGGCCTCGACGGGCGTCAAGGACCCCGCGTGTCCCGACACCCTCTACGTGTCCCGGCTCGTGACCCCGGACTCGGTGAACACCATGCCCAGGGCCACCCTGGAGGCGTTCGCCGACCACGGCGAGGTCGGCACGGCCGCCTCCCACGACGGTGACGACACGGCCGCGGACGTGCTGGACCGGGTGGACCGGCTCGGCATCGACCGTGGTCTGGTGAGCCAGGTCCTCGAGGACGAGGGCGTGGCCAAGTTCCAGGCGAGCTGGGACCGGCTCGTACGGACGGTGTCCGACGGGCTGGCCCGGATCGCCGCTACAGATTCCGACGAGGAGGCAGGTCAGTGACCTCTGCATGGCTGGTGGCTTCGGCCGGCGTGGACCAGGGTTCGGCCCTGGAGGTGAGATGCGCCGGGGCGGCCGCCCGGGCCGTCGCGGACCGCGGACCGGCTCTCGTGGCCGACGGTGTCGCGGGAAGGATCTCCCGCAGGGACCCCGATCTGTGGGGCCAGGCCGCGCGCGCGGAGTCCTCCGTCCGTCTGGCCTGGGTCGACCTGGCCGTGAGCTCCCGGCCTCTGGTGGAGCGGATCCAGAGGCTGCGCGCCGAGCTGGCCTCCGAGAGCGTCGACCGTGTCGTGCTGTGCGGCATGGGCGGCTCGTCCCTCGCCCCCGAGGTGATCACCCGGACGGCGGACGTCCCCCTGGTCGTCCTCGACGGCACCGACCCCGCGCAGGTCCGCGCGGCCCTCCAGGAGCAGCTCGCCCGCACCGTTGTCGTCGTCTCCAGCAAGTCCGGCTCGACGGTGGAGACCGACAGCCAGCGCCGGGCCTTCGAGGCGGCCTTCACCGAGGCCGGGATCGACCCGCGGCGCCGCATCGTCGTGGTCACCGACCCGGGCTCGCCGCTGGAGAAGGCGTCCCTCGAGGCGGGGCACCGCGCGGTGTTCACCGCCGATCCGCAGGTCGGCGGCAGGTTCTCGGCCCTGAGCGCCTTCGGCCTCGTCCCCTGCGGGCTGGCGGGGGCCGACGTCGGCCGCCTGCTGGACGAGGCGCAGGCCGTCATGGGTGCCCTGTCGGCCGACGACGCCGGCAACCCCGGCCTGGTCCTCGGTGCCGCCCTCGGCGGTACCTCCCCCCTGCGCGACAAGCTGGTCTTCGTGGACGAGGGATCGGGGATCGTCGGGTTCGCGGACTGGGCCGAGCAGCTCATCGCGGAGTCCACGGGCAAGGGCTCCACCGGCCTGCTGCCCGTCGTCGTGGACGGCGCCGACGCCCCGGAGGCCCGCTCCCCCGGCGACGACGCGCTCCTGGTCCGGCTGGTCCCCGCCGGCACGGAGCCCGGGGCGGGGGACGGCGAGGACTCCGTGGCCGTGAGCGGTCCGCTCGGCGCCCAGCTGCTGCTGTGGGAGTACGCCACGGCAGTCTCCGGCCGGCTGCTGGGGATCAGCCCCTTCGACCAGCCCGACGTCGAGAGCGCCAAGAAGGCAGCCCGCGCCCTCCTGGACGCCCGTCCCGAACCGGTCCCGGCCCAGCTCGTCGACGGCCCGGTCGAGATCCGCGCGACCGCGGGCCTGCTCGACGGCGTCACCGACCTGCCCGGGGCCGTGAACGCCCTGCTGGGCGAGCTGGGGCCCACCGGGTACCTCGCGGTCATGGCCTACCTGGACCGGGTGGGCGACGCGGACCTCGCGACCGTCCGCGGCCCGCTCGCCGCCCGCGCGCTGCGGCCGGTCACCTTCGGGTGGGGACCGCGCTTCCTGCACTCCACCGGCCAGTACCACAAGGGCGGCCCGGCCGTCGGGGTCTACCTGCAGGTCACGGGGGGGACGGACGAGGACCTGGCGGTTCAAGGACGCCCCTTCACCTTCGGCCAGCTCATCGCGGCCCAGGCCGCCGGTGACGCGCAGGTCCTGGCCGACCTCGGCCGGCCGGTCCTGCGCCTGCACCTGACCGACCGCGCCGCCGGCCTCGCCCGGCTGCGCGAGGTCCTGGGCTCCTGACGGGCACGCGGCCATGACCGACGCCCGGACCGGACCGGGGACCAACCCCCTGCGGGACGCACGGGACCGTCGCCTGCCGAGGATCGCCGGGCCCTGCAGCCTGGTGATCTTCGGGGTGACCGGTGACCTCGCCCGCAAGAAACTCATGCCGGCCGTGTACGACCTGTCCCAGCGGGGGCTGCTGCCACCGGGGTTCTCCCTGGTCGGTTTCGCCCGCAGGGACTGGGCCGACCAGGACTTCGGCCAGGTGGTCCACGACGCGGTCCGGGCGCGGTCCCGCACCCCCTTCTCCGAGTCGGTGTGGGCGCAGCTGGCCGAGGGCATCCGGTTCGTCCCCGGCGAGTTCACGGACGACGCGGCCTTCGACCGGCTGCGCGCAGTCGTGGAGGACCTCGACGGTCGCCGGGGCACCGGCGGCAACCACGCCTTCTACCTGTCGGTGCCCCCGCACGCCTTCCCCGTCGTCCTGCGCCAGCTGCACCGCAGCGGCCTGGCCTCGCGCGCGGGGACCGGCTGGCGCCGCATCGTCGTGGAGAAGCCCTTCGGGCACGACCTGGCCTCCGCGCGGGAGCTCGACGAGCTCATCGGGTCCGTCTTCCCCCCGGAGGGCGTGTTCCGGATCGACCACTACCTCGGCAAGGAGACCGTCCAGAACCTCCTGGCCCTGCGCTTCGCCAACGAGCTGTTCGAACCGGTCTGGAACTCCCACCACGTCGACCACGTCCAGATCACGATGGCCGAGGACATCGGGATCGGCGGGCGGGCCGGGTACTACGACGGCATCGGTGCAGCCCGCGACGTCATCCAGAACCACCTGCTGCAGCTGCTGGCCCTCACGGCGATGGAGGAACCCGTCTCCTTCGAGGCCGACGCGCTGCACGCGGAGAAGGCGAAGGTGCTCTCCGCCGTCCGGCTGCCCGGCGACCTGGCCCTGCACACCGCCCGGGGCCAGTACACCACGGGGTGGCAGGGCGGCCAGGAGGTCCGCGGGTACCTCGAGGAGGAGGGGACCGGGCCGGACTCCACGACCGAGACGTACGCAGCGCTGCGGCTGAACGTCGACACCCGGCGCTGGGCCGGGGTCCCGTTCTACCTGCGCACCGGCAAGCGGCTGGGACGGCGGGTCACGGAGATCGCCGTCGTGTTCTCCCGCGCGCCCCACCTGCCCTTCGAACACTCCGTCACCACGGAACTCGGACAGAACGCCCTGGTCATCCGGGTGCAGCCCGACGAGGGCGTCACCATCCGGTTCGGCTCCAAGGTCCCGGGCACCTCCCTGGAGGTCCGGGACGTGACCATGGACTTCGGGTACGGGCACTCCTTCACGGAGTCCAGCCCCGAGGCCTACGAACGTCTGATCCTCGACGTCCTCCTGGGGGACCCGCCGCTGTTCCCCCGGCACGAGGAGGTCGAGCTGTCCTGGCGGATCCTCGACCCCGTCATCGATTCCTGGGCCCGTGCCGGCAGGCCCGAACCCTACCGGGCGGGCACGTGGGGCCCGCCCTCCGCAGACGCGATGATGGCCAGGGACGGCCGGGCCTGGAGACGTCCATGATCATTGATCTTCCGGACACCACGACGCAAGCACTCAACGACCGGCTGGTCTCCCTGCGGGACAGCGGCGGGGTCGTGGCACTGGGCCGCGTGATGACCCTCGTCATCGTCGCGGACGAGGCCTGCGCGGAGAGGGCCGTGCGCGCGGCCAACGACGCCAGCCGGGAGCACCCCTGCCGGATCCTGACCGTCGTCCGCCGGGACGGGTGCTCCGCGGGCTGCCCCCCGGGACCCGGGGACGGCGGCGGCACGGCCCGCATGGACGCCCAGATCCGGGTCGGCGGCGACGCCGGGGCCTCGGAGGTCCTCGTCCTGCGCCTGCGCGGCGCGCTCGCCGGACACGCGGACAGCGTCGTGGTGCCGCTGCTCCTGCCGGACGCCCCCACAGTGGCCTGGTGGCCCGGTCAGGCTCCCGCCGCCCCGCAGGACGACCCGATCGGGCGGATGGCCCAGCGCCGGATCACCGACGCCGCCCGGTGCAACGAACCGATCGCATCGATCGTGCAGCGGGCCGACGGCCACGCCCCCGGGGACACGGACCTGTCCTGGTCCAGGACCACCCGGTGGAGGGGCCTGCTGGCCTCGGCCCTCGACCAGCCGCCCTTCGAACCCGTCGTGTCGGCGCACGTCACCGGGGCGGCGGACAGCCCGAGCGCCCCGCTCATGGCGGGATGGCTCTCGATGAGGCTGGGTTGCGAGGCCCACTGGCACCGCACGGCCCCCGGCACCGGGCTGACGGGCGTGCGGCTGGCACGCCCGTCAGGGGACGTCCTGCTGGAACGGCCCGACGGTGTGACGGCCGTCCTGCGCCAGCCGGGACGGCCCGTCCGCAGCGTCGCCATGCCCCGGCGGTCCGACAGCGAGTGCCTGGCCGAGGAACTGCGCCGCCTGGACCCGGACGAGGTCTTCGCGGAGGTCCTGGCCAGGGGGCTGCCCCTGCTGCCGTCCCTGACCGACCTGTCGGACGTTCCCGGCCCCTGCCGGCAGGCCGTCCCGGGGACGGCCGCCGGAACGGCCCCGGACGGTCCCGGAGGGGGGGAGGGACGGTGACGGAGCGGAGCGTCGTGGTGCACCCCGACGCCGACCTGCTGGCCCGGGCCGCCGCGGCCCGGTTGCTCACGGCCGTCCTCGACGCGCAGGCGGCCCGGGGCTCCGCCCGGATCGTCCTCACCGGAGGGGGGGTCGGGATCGCGACCCTCGCGGCCCTCGCGGACCTGCCGGGGCTCGGGGCCGTCGACTGGTCGGCCGTCGACCTGTGGTGGGGCGACGAGCGTTTCCTTCCGGCCGGTCACCCGGACCGCAACGAGACCCAGGCCCGACAGGCCCTCCTCGACCGGGTCCCGGTCCCCCCCGAGCGCGTCCATCCGGTTCCCCCGGCCCGTCGCGGGGGCTCCGGCGGGTCCCCCGCCCGCAACGGTTCGCACGCCCGTGACGGTTCGGAAGGGAACGTCCGTGACGGCACGCACGGTGCCGTGGACGACGCCGGGACCGCCGCCCGGCTGTACGCCGACGAGCTCGCGGCGGTCCACCGGGCCGAGGCCGAGGCCGGTCGGGCCGGGAACCCGGCCCGACCGGCAGGTCGCGGCGACGCCCCGGGCCCCTGGGCCCGGGAGGGTGCCCGGACGCCGTTGGAGGTGCCGGTCCTCGACGTCGTCCTGCTGGGGATGGGGCCCGACGGCCACGTGGCCTCGCTGTTCGAGGGACATCCCGCGCTCGGGGTGCACGGCGCCGCCACCGTCGCCGTGCACGACTCGCCGAAGCCACCGCCCGTCAGGGTCTCGTTGACCCTCCCGGCGCTCCGGGCCGGGCGGGAGGTCTGGCTGCTGGCGGCGGGGCGGGCCAAGGCCGCGGCCGTCGCACGGGCCCTCGTGCCGTCCGGCAGCGCCCCGGGGCGTCCCGAGGGCCCGGTGCCCGCTGCCCTCGTGGGGGGGACGTGCTCGACCCGCTGGCTCCTGGACGAGGCCGCTGCCTCGCTGCTGGGACGGTAGGAGGCCGGGAGGTTCCCGCCGACCGGCGAGGAGACGGGGAGGGCCGAGGCGGTCCTTGCTGACTCCGTGCCGGGTCGCCGGGACGGTGCCGTGGAGGTCCAGCGCCGGGCGCCGGGACGGCTCAGCGAATGATCCGTCGCGAGCGCAGCGCGTCGAGGGCCTCCTGGAGGATGGCCTCGCCGTCCGCGTCGCTGCGGCGTTCCTTCACGTACGCCAGGTGGGTCTTGTAGGGCTCGTTCCGCGGCGGGGACGGAGGGTTGTTCTTGTCCTGCCCGGCGGGGAAACCGCAGCGCGGGCAGTCCCAGATCTCCGGGGGCTGTACCCCTGCCTCCTCGGAGAAGCTGGGGTTCGTCTCGTGCCCGTTCGCGCACCAGTACGTGATGCGCAGGCGGGGAGCGCTGTCCCCGCGCTCCGCCTCGCCCATCGGGCCGGCCCCCACCCGACTGCCGCGGATAGCGTTACCACTGGCCACCGGTGGTTCCTCCAGAGTTCTTCGGTCGGAGTGCGTGTGATTGGCCGTCAGGCCGCGTCGAACCGCTCGATGAGGCCGAGCATGACGATCACCAGGCTCCACAGCAGGGCCATGACGACCGTGAAGCGGTTCAGGTTCCTCTCGGCGACCCCGGAGCTGCCGAGGCTGGAGGAGACACCGCCACCGAACATGTCCGACAGCCCACCACCTCGCCCCTTGTGCAACAGGATCAGCAGGATCATGAAGAAGCTGGTGGCAACCAGAAGCACCTGCAGGGAGATGCGGACGATGGTCACGGTTGTCCTCGGTCTCGGGCTCGGAACGGTCACGACGGGGGTCCTGTCCACCCGCGGGGAGCGACAGGACCCCCTCAGAGTAGGCGATGCTCCGGTCTACTGGTGCAACCAGTGCGGACCGGATTCACCGATCTGTGTCTGTGCAGGTCAGGCGGTCGTGTGATCGCGGTAACGCGCAATGGCCGCGAATTCCGTAGCCTCAAGGGCCGCGCCGCCGACCAGCGCGCCGTCCACATCGGCCTTGGTCATGATGCCGGCGACGTTGCCGGACTTGACCGACCCGCCGTACAGCACGCGGACCCCGGCCGCCAGTTCCGGACCGTACAGCTCGGCCAGACGGGCCCGGATCGCGCCGCAGACCTCCTGGGCGTCGTCGGGGGTCGCGACCTCGCCCGTGCCGATCGCCCACACGGGCTCGTAGGCGATGACGATGCTCTCGGCCTGATCGGCCGGGATGTCCTTCAGCCCGCCGTCGACCTGCGCGAGGGTGTGCTCGACGTGCTTGCCGGCCTTGCGCACGTCCAGGCCCTCGCCCACGCACATGATCGGGGTCAGGCCGTGCCGGTAGGCCGCCTTGACCTTCGCGTTCACGATCTCGTCGGACTCGGCGTGGTACTGGCGGCGCTCGCTGTGCCCGATGACCGCGTAGGTGCAGCCGAGCTTGGCGAGGAAGGCGCCGGAGACCTCCCCGGTGTAGGCGCCGGAGTCGTGCGCGGAGATGTCCTGGGCGCCGTACCTCAACGACAGCTTGTCGCCGTCGACGAGGGTCTGCACCGTCCGGATGTCGGTGAAGGGCGGGAGGACGGCGACCTCGACGGCCGCGTAGTCGTGCTTGGCGTCGTCGAGGGTCCAGGCCAGCTTCTGCACCAGGTGGGTGGCCTCCTGGTGGTCGAGGTTCATCTTCCAGTTGCCCGCCATGAGCGGGGTGCGGCCGTTGCTCGCAGTCATTCTCGTCGGTTCCCTCTCGTCAGTTCTCGAGCACGGCGATGCCGGGGAGGGTCTTGCCCTCCAGCAGTTCGAGGCTCGCCCCGCCACCAGTGGAAATGTGTCCGAACGCCGCCTCGTCGAATCCGAGGTTGCGCACCGCCGCCGCGGAGTCCCCGCCGCCGACGACCGTGAGCCCGGGGCAGTCGACGAGGGCCTGGGCGACCGCGCGGGTGCCCTTGCTGAACGCCTCCATCTCGAACACCCCCATCGGGCCGTTCCAGAAGACGGTCCGGGCGTCGGCGAGCTTGGACGCGATGAGCTCCGCCGACTCCGGGCCGATGTCCAGGCCCATCCGGTCGGCCGGGATGGAGTCGGCCGCGACGACCTCGTGCTCGGCGTCGGGGGCGAAGGCCGTGGCCGCCACGACGTCCACCGGCAGGATCATCTCCACGCCGGAGGCCTTCGCGCGCTCGAGGTAGCCGCGCACCGTGTCGATCTGGTCGGCCTCCAGCAGGCTCGTGCCCACCTCGTGGCCCATCGCGGCGAGGAAGGTGTAGGTCATGCCGCCGCCGACGACGATGCGGTCGGCCTTGCCCAGGAGGTTGTCGATGACCCCGAGCTTGTCGGAGACCTTCGAGCCGCCCAGGACGACCGTGTAGGGCCGGGCCGGGTCCTGGGTGAGCCTGCGCAGCACCTCGACCTCGGCCAGGACGAGGCCGCCCGCCGCGTGCGGCAGGCGCTGGGCGACGTCGTAGACGCTGGCCTGCTTGCGGTGCACGACGCCGAAGCCGTCGGAGACGAAGCAGTCGGCCAGCGCGGCCAGCGCGTCGGCGAAGGCGCACCGGACGGTGTCGTCCTTGCTGGTCTCACCGGGGTTGAAGCGCAGGTTCTCCAGCAGCGCGACCTCGCCGTCGTCCAGGGCCGCCACGGTGGCCCGTGCGGACTCGCCGACGGTGTCGGTGGCGAACGCCACGGGACGGCCGAGGACCTCGGTCAGGCGCCCGACGACGGGCCGCAGCGAGTACTGCGGCATCGGGCTGCCCTTGGGACGGCCCAGGTGGGCCGTGACGACGACGCGCGCGCCGGCCTCGGCCAGGCGACGGATCGTCGGCACGGAGGCCCGGATCCGGCCGTCGTCGGTGATGGTCGTGCCGTCCAGGGGCACGTTGAGATCCGAGCGGACGAGCACGCGGCGGCCGCGCAGGTCCCCCAGATCGTCGATGGTCTTCATGCGATTCGCTCTTCTTCCGTGAACACGACAGTGCGGCCACCCGGTCTGCTCGCGCGGAACGCTGGCAGTACCGGGTGGCCGCATGACGGATGATCAGCCCGTCGGAGGATCAGCTCTCGGCCGTGACCGGCTCAGAGCGAGGCGCCGACCAGCTTGGCCAGGTCGATGAGGCGGTTGGAGTAGCCCCACTCGTTGTCGTACCAGCCGACGATCTTCAGCTGCTCGCCCTGGACGGTGGTCAGGGAGGCGTCCAGGGTGCAGGACGCGGGCGAGGTGACGATGTCCGCGGACACGATCGGGTCCTCGGTGTACTCCAGGATGCCCTTGAGGCTGGTCTCGGCCGCCTTCTTGAACGCGGCGTTGACCTCGTCCTTGGTGGTCTCCCGGCCCAGGGTGACGGTCAGGTCGGTGGCAGAGCCGGTGGGCACGGGCACCCGCATGGCGTAGCCGTCGAGCTTGCCCTTGAGCTCGGGGATGACCAGGGAGATCGCGCGAGCAGCACCGGTCGTGGTGGGGATCATGTTGGTGGCGGCGGCGCGGGCGCGACGCAGGTCCTTGTGGGGGAAGTCGAGAATGACCTGGTCGTTGGTGTAGGCGTGGATCGTGGTCATCAGACCCTTGACGATCCCGAACTCCTCCAGGAGGACCTTGGCCATGGGGGCCAGGCAGTTGGTGGTGCAGGAGGCGTTGGAGATCACCGTGTGCTTGGCGGCGTCGTACTGGCCCTCGTTGATGCCCATGACGACGGTGAGGTCCTCGTTCTTCGCCGGGGCGGAGATGATGACCTTCTTGGCGCCGGCGTCCACGTGGGCGCGGGCCTTGGTGGCGTCGGTGAAGTGACCGGTCGACTCGATCACGACGTCGGCACCGAGGGCCGCCCAGGGGAGCTTGGCCGGGTCGCGCTCGGCCATGGTCTTGAAGGTCTTGTCACCGACGGTGATGGAGTCCTCGGTGTAGGAGACCTCGACGCCGACCCGGCCGAGGATCGAGTCGTACTTCAGCAGGTGCGCCAGCGTCTTGTTGTCCGTGAGGTCGTTCACCCCGACGACCTCGATGTCCGCGCCCGACGCCAGGACTGCGCGGAAGAAGTTGCGGCCGATACGGCCGAAGCCGTTGATGCCAACCCGAACGGTCACGGAGGAACCCTCCTTGGCATGCCGGAGAGTCCCGGGCATGCAAAATCTGCGGATGATCTGTCTTCGGAAGAACTCAGGCGCGTACACCGTCGTACGTCTCGGGCAACCCTACGGGGTTACCACCAGGTACCACTCAACCGGGTCGCCTGGCGAGTCCACCGGGCCGATGGTCCCGGCGATCATGCTCCCGGCCCCCGCGGTCGGCCGTTCCCGGTCGGCGCCGTTGTGCCCCGGCGGACCCGCGGACCACGCGTCCCCCACCCGATCGGACGCCCGGCGCGGTTCCCCGTGCGCCACCCCGCGGTGGTTCCGCCCCGTTCCGAACGCGGACGGCGGGAGGCGGGCGGGAACGGCCGCGGGCCGTGCCGATCGGTCACGGCCCGCGGCCTTCCCTTTCCGGTCTCAGGCGTCGAGCATGTCCGGGGTCAGGTTCGCGTCGGTCCCCGGCACCCCCATTTCGGCGGCCCGCTTGTCCGCCATCGCCAGCAGCCGCCGGATCCGACCGGCGACGGCGTCCTTCGTCATGGGGGGTTCGGCCAGCTGGCCGAGTTCCTCCAGGCTGGCCTGCTTGTGGGTCAGGCGAAGGGTTCCCGCGGCCCTCAGGTGGTCCGGGACGTCGTCGCCGAGGATCTCCAGGGCCCGCTCCACCCTGGCACCCGCGGCCACGGCGGCCCTGGCCGACCGTCTGAGGTTCGCGTCGTCGAAATTGGCCAGCCGGTTGGCCGTCGCCCGCACCTCGCGCCGCATGCGACGCTCCTCCCAGGCCAGCACCGTGTCGTGGGCGCCGAGCCGGGTCAGCATCGCCCCGATGGTGTCACCGTCACGGATGACGACCCGGTCGACCCCGCGGACCTCACGGGCCTTGGACTGGATCCCCATGCGCCGGGCCGCCCCGACGAGCGCCAGCGCGGCCTCCGGCCCCGGGCAGGTCACCTCCAGGGCACAGGAACGGCCCGGTTCGGTCAGAGAGCCGTGCGCGAGGAAGGCCCCGCGCCATGCCGCCTCCGCGTCGCAGGTCGCACCGGAGACGACCTGCGGGGGCAGGCCCCGTACGGGGCGCCCGCGCCCGTCCAGCAGTCCGGTCTGACGCGCGAGGGACTCGCCCTCGCGCACGACCCGGACCACGTACCGGCTGCCCCGTCGCAGGCCACCGGGCGCGAGGACGACCACGTCGCTGGTGTGTCCGAACACCTCCGCGATGTCCCGGCGCAGGCGTCTGGCCGCGTTCCCCGTGTCGAGCTCCGCCTCCACGACGATGCGGCCGCTGACGATGTGCAAGCCGCCGGCGAACCGCAGCGTCGCCGACACCTCGGCCTTGCGGCAGCACGGCTTGGTCACCTGCAGGCGGCTGAGCTCGTCCTTGACAAGCGCCGTCAAAGCCATAGCGGACATCCTGCCATCGCTGCGTCGTCCCCGTGGTCGGTACCCCGTCTCCGGTCCTGTGACCTCATGCCCTGCAGTCATGTTCCGTACCTTCGCCACTGTTTACGCACCACACCATTCAATTCTGCTCCGGTTCCCTACGCTCGCCTGCGGGACGGCACGTGTCCGCCCAGAACTGGACAACATCATCTTCGCCGATCATGATCGGCCGCCGCGCACCGGGATCGTCCGGGCGGCGGCACCGGGTACCAGCATCCTCCTGCCGAGTGCCGCGGTCGGCACGCGTCGACGTGACGTCGGTCGTACGCATGACGGGAACCCGACGTCACGGTCCCGATCCGAGCACGCCGCCCCGTCCGGAGCGCTTCTCCATCGTGCCCCACACCCGGGAGCTGATGCCTCATGCGCGCCGGAGCCGGTGTTCCTCACCGGATCGTGTCGCCACCGGCCCACGATCGACGCGAGGTCGGGGGCGGGCCCCTGTCCGACCATCGCACATGTTTCCTGCGGGATCGAAGCGGTTGCGCCGCGCTTCCGACCACTGGAAAAATTGAAATCGACGCACAGGAGACAAGATCGGAATTGCGGAGGTGAACGACCACCGAGAGAAACCGTCGATCCACGCGACCGTCGATCCACGGAACACGACCTCGGACGGGGACCGGGAGCTGGTGAGGGGATGCTAGTGCCCGATGATCGATCGACAGGAACGAGAACGACACGGGATGATTCTCCGGGAGTTCACCTGGGAGAGATCCATTCCGGGATCCTTCTGAATTCTTCGGGAACAACACCGGACACGGTGGTGAGTCTCCTCTCGACGATCCCCCACCGAGAAGTCCGGAGGTGGGAACGTCCGGTTCCCCATGCCGTGTCGCCGGAGGTCCTCACGGGACTGGACTGCTCCCTTCCCCACGGCGGTGGGGAGGGAGTGCGCGGAGTCGGAACCCTCGCGACCGAGATCCGGATGACGGGCGGCCATATTCTGCAGGTCGGAACGCGTACGGAGGTGCGTCACTCACCGACCCCCCGGCGGCGGCGCTGGTCCCATTATCTGGTGCGGCCCGGGGTCGTGGAGATGATCGGACGGTACGGGAAGGACGAGCTGGTCCGGGGCTTCCTGCGCGAGGATCCCGGTCGTCCCTTCGACCCGGGAGCTGTTTGCGAGCAATGGATGAACCTGGTCCAGGAATCCGTCGGGCTCGACCGCCGAGCGCCTTTCACCGCCCGACGCACCAGACTGCGGTGGGTGGCCGCGGCCGCCACCGGGCAGGAGACACGGAGGATCATTTTCCGGATGCACCGGGGCGGTCTTCGCACGGTCTCGCTGCGGGCACCGGCGGATCTCCTCCCCCGGGCGCCGGAGCTGTTCACGGACCTGGCGCTGCACGACTGGCTGCTGTCCAGCGTGGTCGGACTGGTCGAACGTTCCGGCATCGGACGTCGGGAACGGGAATCCGTCCTGCTGCGTCTCGCGCCGGCCATCGATCATCTGCTCCATCTGTGGATGCCGGCCGCCAGGCTCGACGACAGGTTGCGTGAGTACTGGGAGGCGCTGGACCAGCGGTGCCGTCTCGTGCAGCAGTGGGAGGGCACGGTGCGCCAGATCCGCGACCAGACCTTGTTGCGGGGGATCGGGACGGCGCCCGTGGCACCCGGGTCCGAAGCACGACGAGGTCGAGCGGCCAGGTTTCCGTGAGCGCGTCGTCCCCCGCCGGACAGGCGGATCGGTATGCGGCCCGTACCGAGAGGATCACCCTCACCAGGAAGATCCTCCTGACTCTCCTCACGGGGTCCCTGACCTTCATCCTGTCGCAGATCCTCGATGATCCGATGGACGCCTCGCTGTCCCAACAGATCCTCCTGAGCACCCTGACGGGGGGGCTCGCCCTCCTGACGCAGTTCCTCTTCGATTTCGAGAACCGCATCGGGGAGCTCGAGGAGGAACAGCACCGTTGTCTGGCGGACGTCCGCGACTCGGTGGAGAACGGCTTCACCAGGATCAGTGAGGCCACCAGGCTCATGTCCTCGATCGACAGGGCGATCCTGAGCACCGAGTCCCTCACCGAGGTCCTGCGTTCGGCCAGCACCGTCAGCGGGAGGAGCCACCCTCTCGTTCTCGATCTGGCACGGGGCGAGATAGAACGCGTCGCGGTCCTCCTGAGAGCGCTCGGCGACGGAAAGGAGATCTTCTACGACGGCGAGGACAGGGAATGGCTTCTCGGTCTGACGAAGAACGCCAGGTCGACCATTGATGCCACGAGCCTGGCCACGGTCGACGCGGGGTCCACGAGTTTCGAGGGAGGTCTGTGGATGAACGACCTGGGAGGACGCTACCTCGACCTCCAAAGGGTCGCCTCGGACCGAGGCGTACGGATCCGGAGGATCTTCGTCTTCGACGACCTGCAGGATTTCGACCCCGAGGACTTCCGCCAGATCTGCTTCTACCAACGCACCGCCGGGGTGGAGGTCCGCGAGCTGAGGAGCAGCATGGTCCCCCTGAACCTCAAGAACTTGATCTTCGATTTCGTCGTCTTCGACGGTGCGATCAGTTACGAGACGACTCCCGCGACCAGATTGGGCACCGTCGGCAAACCGGCCATCGTCACCACCAGGCTCGTCCTGGACACCGAACGGGTGCGAGGACGTTGCCGGAGGTTCGAGGATCTCTGGGAGGTGGCCGGCCCCGTCGACGCCGCGCACAGGACCGTGGTCCCCCCGTCGGCCCGTGTGCACCGCATCAGGGCATCGGGTCAGGGCGGCTCGGACTCCGAACGTCCGGCGAAGACGTAGCGGACCCGGTCCGGCACCTCGACGGGAACCGCGAACCCCTCGCCACGGGAACGCTGATCGATCTGACGGAGTGCCTCCGGGTCGTGGCACACCTGTTCCAGGATCGTCCTGACAGCCGTCTCCACGGGCAGGAACCTCGGCGCCAGTACCGAGAACGTCGTGTACGCGCAGAAGGGATCCGCCTGAGGATTGATCTGCAGGATGCCCGGCGTCCTGGACCATTCCTCGGGCCACAGCGCCGGTGGGGGTTCTGGACGCAGGGGGAGGCCGCCCCCGTGACGCAGGAGGCCGAGCCTGAGCAGCTGCCAGGTCGCAGCCAGCAGGGGGCAGGACCAGATCCGGTCCTGCCCGTCCTCGCTCCACAACTGGACGTCCACGAAGATCGAATGCCGGCGGGCACAGGACTGTGCCGGGGGCGACCAGACCCCGGGCAACTCCATCGCCGCGACCGGTTCCGCCGACGTCCCCCGGGCTCCGTTGCACAGCCATCCGCATTCCCGGGCGGAGGGCCGGACCCCGAGCGTTCCGGGAACCGGTTCATCGACGAGGAGGGCGACGGCCGTCCTCGCCGGCGAGATCTCGCCGGTCTCCCCGGGGCACCGCGCGCAGGCCGCCTCACGCGCCAGGTAGTCGATGGCCACCCCTGCCTCCTGGGCTGCCTGCAGGATCCGGGGAAGGAGCTCCCGCGGGCCGGGGAGATCACCGAAGTAGTCGTCCACGAGGAAACAGGTGCTGACCCGCTTCCGCCGGCCCTCGACCCGCAGGGAGCGGCGGACAGCCTCGGCCCACGGTGTCGTCCGCGCGAACAGGTCCTGGAGGACCTCGTCGCCGGCGTCCAGGTCCTCTGGGTACAGATGCCCCAGTTCGATCGACACATGGGACAGCGGTGCCGAGCGGGTGACCGGCTCCGCGCTGCTCTCGTGGTACTCCCCGTGGATGTTCACAGTCCGTCCCAAGCCGCCGGATCGAACAAGGCCGTTGCCAACGATTCGAAGGCCTGGACGGTCTCCGAGGAAGCTATCTGTCGCTCGTACAGTGCGTGGTCGCTGAGGATCTGCTCGTGCCAGTGCAGGATCGGGTCCAGGGGGATGGTCCCGAGGGCCCGGGTCCTGCCCAGTCCGAGTTCCCCCGCGAGGGTCTGCAGGTCGAGGTGCCGTTCCCGCAGCCACGACATCTGCGTCCCGGTCAGGCCCGATGCCGTCGCTGTTGAGGGGTCCATCACGGCGGTCCTCACCGTCCGCAGACTCTCCAGGACCCGCTTGCGGTCGTGCGAGCAGCGGACCGCCGTCTCCAGGATCCCCCGTGGTTCATGGATCAGGCCGTGGGCCGCGACGATGTGCTGCCGGGTCCATCGGTGGAAGACCAGCCACCGGGTCTGCCCGGACCCGTTCCACCCCGCGGTGGCCTCCAGCACCAGTCGGACCGCGAAGGACCGTCCGGCGCTCAGGTCCACGACGGCCAGTTCGTACTCCTCCTGGAGCCGTGCGAGGAACCCCGCGCATCGACGCACCGTGTTCGCGTCGATGCTGAACTCGCTGCCTCCCTTGTCCCCCGGGATCAGGGCGAGTCTGCCGGCACCGGGTGGCCGCTCGCGCAGGCTGTCCGACACCGTCCAGAGTTCCAGGATCTCCGGAGTCGACGTCCCTCCCGACATCAAGGCGTGGGTTCCTCTGCCGGTGCCGGTGCCACGTTCCAGGGCGTGGACGTCGAAGATGACCCCGGCTGTCGGGGATCCGAAATCGAAATCGACGAAACAACTGTCGTGTCCGGACAGCGCGGCCCGGTAGGCGAGATTCCCCCCGGTCACCGAACGCCCGGTGCCGCCCTTGTCCGAGATCGCGAAGACAATCACAGTACGTCCTCGGTCAGGGGCCGGCTTCTCGGCCTGGCCAGGCTCTCGAGTTCCTTGAGAACCTCCTGCAGCACCGTCACCGCGGTCCCGGGCCGGGTGTGGCGCAGTTCCCTCGCACGGTCCAGCTCGGCCCGTATCGCCTGTGCCGGGGCCGTCGTCCCCGTCCTGGAGTTCCCCGGCACCGCAGCCCACGTGCCGAAGAGCCGTTCCTGGTCGAAGATGTGTTCGGCCTCTGCCAGGAACTCGTCGGCCAGCCGGGTCAGCTGGGAACTGACCGGTGGTGGGTCCGTGCAGCTCGAAGCCGCAGCGACCAGGCACTCGCACACCCGCTGCGTGTGGTACCAGGACGGCATGGCCCGAGGGCGTCCGTCCGTGTCGAACACGCCGCCGGGTTCGTCCCACAGCCCTCCTCCGCGCCGTCCGGTCAGGCGCCGGGCGAGCACGTGCCTCCAGACCGCGTCCCCCAGGGTGACCAGGCGTTCCCGGTCCTGGGCCTCCTTGACGAGGGATGCGGTCTGGACCGTCCGTTTCAGCAGGAGGGATGAGAAATTCGTGATCCTCCAGGCCAGTTCCGGACCGAATGACTCGCTCCCGCGCAGGACGACGGAGGTCCCGGGATCGTGCAGTTCGACGGCTGGGTCCCCCGCCACAGGGCGCCGGGTGATCAGGCCCCGGCCCGCGAGGTCCTCCAACACCTTCCCCAGCCGGAGGGCCTGAGAGGTCCCGGACCTGTCCACGTGCAATTTCTGGATCATCATCGAAGTGACGAGCAAGGTGAAGTGGTCCGACTCGACGCCGTCCGTCGTCCGCCAGGGAAGGTCCTCGACGGGCCAGCGTCCGGTGCCGAAGGTGGCCACCCTCTGCCAGTAGTCCATGCACAGTCGCCATCGCAGTTGCAGGGAACTGGACAGACGTTGCTGGGTGTCGTCGAGGAGACCGAGAACCTGGGTCCTGGGTGAGAAGAGGTCCTCTATGCCGTCCAGGGCCACCCCCGTGAAGTACAGGTAGGGCATGTCCTCGGCGGCACAGGCCGCCGCCGGGCGCTCGCCCCTCGCAGTCGCGGGGCCGGCGCGGACCGGGCCCCAGGACCACCCGCACTCCAGCAGTTTCCGGTCGTTCTCCAGAGCGTCGGCGACCGTCCCGCCTCCAGGGGTCAGGAGCATCTCCGAGCGCAGGCTGTTCCTGATGGCCTTGAGGCTCCTGGCCAGGCGCTCCCCCAGGACCCTCACCTTGCCGTCCGCCGTCTGGTCGACCAGGGAGCAGAGATGGTCACCGGGCTCCGATGCGATGTCGAACACGTGGACGGAGAAGGATCTCATCATCCCCTCCATCGCACCGGTCAGACGATCCGAGGTCAGGTCCCTCAGACGGCGCAGTTCCTCGGTCATCCGCCGGCTCGTCACCTTGGTGTCCAGTTTCTGGACGTACCCGAGGACGCTCAGGCACAAAGTGATCGACATCGAGTAGGAATCGACCACCTCCAGACACAGCTGGTCCTGGGTGATCGCGTCCCTCCCGCACTCCGGGGAGTCGAGATAGCTCCCCGCGGAGAATTCGGGACGACCGTCCGTGTCCCGGTGTCTCTCCATGTACTCGAGCAGGACGCCGGTGAAGGTCCGAACGGCGTCGAGATCATGGCCCAGTCCGCCCAGAGCGACCAGGACGTCCGGTGCGATCTCGTCGGGATCGTCGATCCGCAGGACCGGAATGTTGGTGGCCGGGTAGAGGACGCACAGCAATTGCTCCGCGTCACTGATCGAGTTGGACCCCAGCCGGTCCCCCCACGACCAGGTCCCTTCGCCGTACGAGAAGTCGATCAACGAACGCCAGATCTCCAGTACCTGTTCACGGACCTGGATCGACACCGAGCACACCTCCGGCCTGCCGTCCGGACCGGTCGGAAGGACCTCACGGGTCGGGCTTTCCGCCGATTCTCCCCACGGCAACGATCATGCCCTCGTACCCCTCCCGCAGGGGAGCGTCCGAGGGGATTCCTATGTCGTGCACCCTCACCCCGTCGCGGGCGACGAGACGTGTGAGGACCTCCTGGACCTTGTCCCGGGTCACCTCGTGGACCGCGGGGAAGAAAGCGTTCCCGACGAAGTACCCGTTGGAGCTGTCCATGAAAGCCGCTGCGAAGGGGGATCTCGGCCTCAGGGATCGGACGAACTTCTCCGTGGCGGCTTCGAACTCCTCCTCGTCGTCGGTCATCGACTCGGCGACGAAGAACATGGTCCCGATGTCGAAGGCCCCCTCGGGGAGATCGAACACACTTCTCCGTTCGACATCGGCCCTGCACGCGACCTCAGCGCGGACCCTCCCGAAATCATCGGGTTCGTAGCCGGTGGCGCAGAACTCCGACCAGAAGGGTCTCCAGCTCGATCCCAGGTCCGAGATCTCCGATCTCAACCACTTCACGTTGCCGGTCGACTGGTCGAACAGGTGCACCCTCTCGGTCCAGGGCAGCATGGCGAGGGTCGGATACATATTCGTACCGGCCCCGACGTCCACTCCTGATCGGCGCCGGTCCCCCGGGCCGGGAGAACAGCCCCGGAAGAAGGATCCGACGATCCGTATGATCTCCCGGTCGTCCTCGCGCAGCGAGCTGTAGTTCTTCCTCCAGTAGGAACAGGAATCGAAATCCCCCCACTCGACATCGCTGTTGTGCCGTTTCCCTCCTCCCCCGGAGCAGCGGCCTCCTGTGCCGTCGGGGCGGCCCGGCAGGTCCGCCCGGTTCTCCGGGACGGCCCACCCACCGGCAGGACCCGTGACCGCAGTTCCCGAGACGGTCTCTGTCATGCTGCGCTCCCTAGCTCTCCGGCAGGACCTGGCAGTCGGCCCGTTCCGGCGGTCCTGGTCGTCGCACCCGGCCGAGGTGTTCCGCGGTCGGCACCCGGCCCTCCCGCAGAACGGACCGAGGAAATTGCACCGTTCCCCTTTTCAGTCTGAAATGTTCAAAACAGTTGGTCGTTCCTCTGTCGGCACGGAGCACAGATCAGCCGGTCCCGGTCACGAGGCTATTCGGACGGGAGCCGGACGAGAACCCTCCAGGAGGACGTCCCAAAAAGTCGCACCCGTTGTCGCCAGAAGTCTCCTCCCTTCACCACCCGATCAGGGAGGGCGCCTGCGGGGACAGCACCCCGGACATCCCGTCGAAGCGGTCACGGGTGGAAAGCAATCATCGGCACAATGACGGACAAGAAAAATCGGCCCCCCGGGCGACCGGCACAATGAGGTTACCGCCAGGCCCTCCCCGGCGAGCAGGTAACGACACGATCCGAGTTCCTCGACCGGCAGGACGTGATCGCCCTCACCGGGCTCGACGGGCATCCGCGCCAGCTGCATACCCAATCTGTCACGCTTCGGACCGAAATGATCCTGCAAGTACCATCTGGCGACGAAACCGTGACTCAGAAGAATGGCGAGCATCCTCAGGTTCCGCGGGCTGGTGATCGTCAGGATCGGGACGGTGTTCCGGGTCGTCGGATCCACGAGGGACAAGCAGCGCTCCACCAGGAAGGTGCCGAGTCCACGGCCCTGCATCTCGGGCAGGATGCCGACGCCGGCGACCTGGATCAGATCGGGGAGCGTCCGGTCCGCGTGGAGGAACCCGACGGGCCGGTCGTCCCGTTCGAGGACCCCCACATCGCCGGTCGCCACCCCCGTCTCCAATTCGCCAGGAGCGGCGCGTTGAAGGTCGACGCTCTCCGGGGGAAAACACCGGTCGTCCAGGTCACGGACCAGCGGCCCCTCGCCCGGATCCGCCGGGCGCACCGAGAGGCGTGCCCTTCCCGAGCTCGTGCTCCCGTCCGGTCGCCCCATACCGGTTCCCGTCAGCTGCTCGCTGTCACGTCCTTCCACCGTACGTGCAGTCGATGTGTTCCGGGCAGTGGAGCGCGAGACGCACGAGGCCTAAGCAGGCCGATTGCGTGAAACCCATCAGACGTCGCCCAGGACCACCTCGAACAGGTCGCGGTAGGAGGCCGCCAGGCGCAGGGGGTCGTGGCGGGGGGTCCCGTCGCCCAGGGACACCTGGCGCATGAGGAGGACGCCGCCGAGGCCCTCGGTGAGGGATGCCAGACTCGCGGGGTCCTCGACCGTGACGGGGTCGGCCAGGACGGCGTCGATCCGCAGCTCCGGGGCGTAGGTCGCGAGCACCTCCAGGTGCGCCTCGGCGCTGAAACCGTCGGTCTCCCCCGGCTGCGAGCTGAGGTTCATGGTGACGCAGCGCCGGGCCTTCGTCCCGTGCAGCGCCTCGGCGAGGGACGGCACCAGCAGGTGGGGCAGGACGCTGGTGAACCACGACCCCGGCCCCAGCACCACCCAGTCGGCGTCGCGGACGGCGGCGAGTGCCTCCGGGCAGCCCGGGGGCTCCTCCGGGACCAGCCGCAGCCCAACGACACGGCCGGGGGTCGTCGCAACGGCGACCTGTCCCCGGACCGTCGTCAGCTCGTCCGGGTCGTCCTCCTCGACCCCGACCACCGTCGCCTCGATGTCCAGGGGCACGCCGGCCATCGGCAGGACCCTGCCCCGCGCGCCCAGGAGGCGGGCCACCCAGTCCAGGCCGGAGACGGTGTCCCCGAGCAGCTCCCACAGGGTGAGGATCAGCAGGTTGCCCGTGGAGTGGTGGTCCAGCGGGCCGTCGCTGTCGAAACGGTGCTGCAGGACGTCGCGCCAGAGCCTGCCCCACTCGCTGTCGTCGCACAGGGCGGACAGCGCCATGCGCAGGTCCCCGGGGGGCAGGACCCCGAACTCCCTGCGCAGCCGGCCGGAGGAGCCGCCGTCGTCCGCCACCGTCACCACAGCGGTGAGGCGGTCCGTCAGGTGGCGCAGGGCCGAGAGGGAGGCCGACAGACCGTGTCCGCCCCCGAGGGCGACCACCGAGGGTCCCGACATCATTCCCTTCCCATGTCCCGGTGCACGGTGCTGGCGCTGACGCTCTCCGAGCGCAGCCGGGAGGCGAGCGCCTCGCTGATCGCCACCGAGCGGTGCTTGCCGCCCGTGCAGCCGATCGCGAGGGTCGCGTACTTCTTGTTCTCCCTGGTGTACCCGGACAGGACGGGACGCAGCGCCCGCAGGTAGTTCTCCAGGAACTCCCCGGCCCCCGGACGTTCCAGGACGTAGTCGCTGACCGACGGGTCCAGTCCGGTGCGGGGACGCAGTTCCGGGACCCAGAACGGGTTGGGCAGGAACCGCACGTCCGCCACGTGATCGGCGTCCAGGGGCAGGCCGTACTTGAACCCGAAGGACATCACGGTCAGGCGCAGCAGGGGGCCGGCCCTGTCGCCGTAGGCCTCGGTGACCTTGGCCGACAGCTGGTGGACGTTGAGGTACGAGGTGTCGATGACCGTCTCCGCCGTCCCGCGCAGCTCCGCGAGGGCCGTGCGTTCCCGGACGAGACCGTCCAGGATCCGGCCCCCGCGCTGCAGCGGGTGGGGACGGCGCACGGACTCGTACCGGCGTACGAGGGTGTCGTCCACGGCGTCGAGGAACAGCAGGTGGGTGCGCACGCCCATCTTCCGCAGGTCCGCCATTGCCGTGTCGAGGGCACCGAAGGACGTCCAGCCGCGCACGTCGACCGCCACGGCGATCCGGGACGCCTGCGCCCCGGGGTCCCGGGTCAGCTCGACCAGGGTGCACATCATCTGGGGCGGCAGGTTGTCCACGACGTACCAGCCGAGGTCCTCCAGGACGTCACCGACGGTGGACCGGCCGGCCCCGGACATCCCGGTGATGACCAGGACCTCCTGCCGGGGTGCTTCCCGGTCCGCCGCGGCGTGCCCCGGGGCCGGTGGTCCGTCCCGGGGATCGGGCGGATCGACCTCTCCTGTTTCGGTCACGCGGGTGCTCCTCTCGGTCCCCGGAAGGCCGGATCCGGTGCCGGGCCCGGTACGGGATCCGGTGCCGGACCGGGGACGGGTGCGTTCCCGTCGTCGCTCGGATCCGGTACGTCCGGGATCCGTGAACAGGGTCTCATGCGCCGTCCGTGTCGATGATTTCACCCGTCGAGGTGTCGAGGGCCGACCGTGCCCCGCGAGCCGCGAGATGGTCGACGACCGTCGAGGCCAGGACGGGACCGATCCCGGGGACCCGCGCGATGGCCTGCGCGTCGGCCGAGCGCAGCGCCCGCACGGACCCGAACTCCCGCAGCAGGGCCTTCCTGCGCGCCGGTCCCAGGCCGGGGACGTCGTCGAGTTCCCCGGCGGTCATGGCCTTTCCCCGGCGCCGGCGGTGGTAGGAGATCGCGACCCGGTGGGCCTCGTCCCGGGCCCGCTGCAGCAGGTACAGGCCCTCGCTGCCGCGCGGCAGGACGACGGGGAAGTCCTCCCCGGGCAGCCACACCTCCTCCAGGCGCTTGGCCAGACCGCACAGTCCGATGTCGACGGCCCCCCGGTCGGCCATGGCCCGCGCCGCTGCCTCGACCTGCGGTCGGCCGCCGTCGACGACGAGCAGGTCGGGCGGGTAGGCGAACCGGGCGGGGCCGTTCGGGGACCCGGGCCCGTGCGCAGGCCCGGGCCCGGGCTGCTGGGCCAGGTGCCGCAGGCGGCGGGTGAGGACCTCGTACAGTGCCGCGGTGTCGTCGTTGCCCTCCGTTCCCCGCACCCGGAAGTGCCGGTACTCCGAGGGCCGGGGAAGGCCGTCCTCCAGCACCACCATGGAGGCGACGACGTGCGTGCCCTGCAGGTTCGACACGTCGAAGCACTCGATCCGCAGGGGCGCCCTGTCCAGTCCCAGCGCCTGCTGGAGCTCCTGCATGGCGAGGGAACGGGCCGTGAGGTCACAGGACCTGCGGGACTTGTGCAGGCCGAGCGCCTGGACGGCGTTCTTCTCCACCGTCTGCTGCAGGGCGAGCTTGTCGCCGCGCCGCGGTACCCGGATCGACACCGTCGAGCCACGGCGGCCCGACAGCCAGCGGGCCACCCTCTCCGGCTGCGGGGGCTCGTGGGGCACGAGGACCTCGCGCGGTACTGCCTGCTCGGACTCGTCCCCGTACACCTGCTGCAGCAGGTGTTCGATCAGTTCCGCGGTGCTGGTCTCCTCGACCTTCTCCACGACCCAGCCGCGCTGCCCCTTGACCCGCCCGTCACGCACGTGGAACACCTGGACCGCCGCCTGGAGCTCGTCCTGGGCCAGTGCGAAGACGTCCGCCTCCGTCCCGTCGGGCAGCACGACAGCGCTCCTCTCCAGGACTCGGTGGAGGGCTGCGAGATCGTCGCGCAGTCGCGCGGCCCGTTCGAAGTCCAGTGCCACGGCCGCCTCGCGCATCTGTTCCTCCCGGTCCCGCACGAAACGTCGGGTCCTGCCCGCCATGAAGTCGCACAGGTCCTGGGCCAGCGCCCGGTGGGACCGTTCGTCGATCCGGCCGACGCAGGGGGCCGAGCACTTGTCGATGTACCCGAGCAGACAGGGCCGCCCGGTCCTGCCCGCGCGGCGGAAGGTCCCGTTGCCGCACGTGCGGACGGGGAACACCCGCAGCAGCAGGTCGACGGTCTCCCGGATGGCCCACACGTGGGTGTACGGGCCGAAGTAGCGGTTCCCCCGGCGCCGGGCCCCCCGCGTCACCTGGACCCGCGGGAACTCCTCCGACATGGTCACCGCGAGGTAGGGGTAGGACTTGTCGTCCCGGTAACGGATGTTGAAGCGGGGCTCGAACTCCTTGATCCAGGTGTATTCCAGCTGGAGGGCCTCGACCTCCGTGTCCACCAGCGTCCACTCGACGCCGGCGGCGGTTGTCACCATGGTCCGGGTCCGCGGGTGCAGGCCGGCGAGGTCCGCGAAGTAGGACGTGAGACGGGAACGCAGGTTCTTGGCCTTGCCGACGTAGATCACTCGGCCGTGCTCGTCGCGGAAGCGGTAGACCCCGGGGGACTCGGGGAT
>Ga0316579_10000032_pt1 | contig 31664 bp, 22 predicted proteins | sample J5NA_2_FD_203074 | JGI IMG/M metagenome (GOLD analysis project Ga0316579, IMG submission 203074) | Rhizosphere microbial communities from salt marsh grasses in Alabama, United States - J5-7_160517rDrA | ecosystem: Host-associated > Plants > Roots > Rhizosphere | place: USA: Alabama | collected... | reverse complement strand
GATTCCCCCCGGGTGCTGACGTACTTCACGATCTCTCCCGCGGCGGGCTCGGCGCTGGTGACGGTCCCCACGGTAGGCCCTGGGGGGCACGCGACGACCGTGACCGCCGTCCGGGCGGCGCCCGCGTTCCGGGAAACGCGCCGCGGTTCCCGGACCGGACGACGGATCGGATCGAGGAATTTCTTCCGGACGTCGCGTATTTCCCAAATCCTGGGTGACGTAGACTTGCGGGGACTGATCAGCTCGGAGGGGATAGCAGTGTCCGGTCGTTCGCTTGTTTCCATGACGCTCGGGATGCTGCTCGTCACGGGGTGTTCAGGTTCCGGGGGAGACGAGGACGACGTCACGGTGTCCCCTTCCGTCCGGTTGAGTTCCGTTTCACCCTCCGCCTCCGCCCGCACCGGGGCGAACGCCGTGCGCACCGGCAGGAGATTCGTCGATCCCGCGGGCGGGTACAGCATTTACATCGGTGAGAACTGGACGCCGATGGAATCGACCGTCTCGAAGGAAGCCATGATGTGGTCCCTCGGTTCCTCCGGGGACGGGGCGGTTCCGGGTGTCAACGTTTTCTCCGAGGAAACGGACGGAAAGGACCTCGACGAATACCTGCAGCTGAGCGTGAGGAGCATGACGACCCTCACACCGCGGAACACGAGCACCGTCACCGCCGGCGACGGAGGGGAACTCGGCGTCCTGGAGTACTCGGGCTCCCTGTCCGGATCCGGCGACCGCCGGAAGTACCACTTCCTCGGAGTGATCGACGTCGTCGGGGGACGGGCGTTCGTGGCGACCCTCGCCACGTACGAGGAGGACTTCGCGGATCTGCGGGCCCGCACCGAGCCCTACCTGCTCACCCTGCAGGGCAGGTGAGGGGCCGGAGGACCGCGACCGTTCCGGCCGGTCGTCAGCGCCTGCCCGCGGCGGAAGGGCCCGCGGCCCGCCCCGGGCCGGTGACGGTGGGACGCTGTCCGCAGAGCTCGCAGTCCGGATCCTTGGCGAGGGACACGGTGCGGTGGCTGGCGTGCAGCGCGTCGATGACCATCAAGGACCCGACGAGGGGCTCGCCGGCGCCGGTGATCAGTTTGATGGCCTCCGCCGCCTGGACCGCCCCGACACCGGCGCACACGGCTCCAAGGACCCCTGCCTGCTGCGGCGGGGGAACGGCGCCGGGCTCGGGCGGCCGCGGGTACAGGCACCGCAGGCAGGGGCCGTGCTCGGCCCAGAAGACCGCGGTCTGACCGTCGAATCCCTGGACCGCTCCCCACACGCAGGGGATCCGGCGCAGGACCGCGGCATCGTTGACCAGATACCGGGTGGCGAAGGTGTCCGAGGCGTCGACGACCAGATCGTGCTCGGCGAACAGGTCGAGCACGTTGTCCACGTCCAACCGGACCCCGTGGGGAACGACCTCGACGAACGGGTTGATGTCCCGGATCGTTCTCCGTGCGGAGTCGGCCTTCGAACGGCCCACGTCGGACTGCCGGTGGATGATCTGGCGTTGCAGGTTCGACTCCTCGACGGTGTCGAACTCGACGATCCCGAGGGTCCCCACCCCGGCCGCCGCGAGATACATCAGCACCGGGGAACCCAGCCCACCGGCCCCCACGCACAGGACCTTCGCGTTCTTCAGGCGTCGCTGGCCCTCCCTCCCGATCCCGGGCAGGTCCACCTGCCGCCGGTACCGGAGAAGCTCGGCCGGGGTGAGGTCCGGTCCGGGGACCACCAGGGGAGGACACCGCATGGCGGCATCCTCGCCCATCCCCTCCTCGCCGGTCACCCCGGGCACGACCGGGGTCTTCCGGCAAGAGGCCCCCGCCGTTCCCGGAGGACGACGGGGAGGAACACGGATACGTACGGTGTCCCCGGGATCCACGCGCAAGGCCTTTCGTCGCCGTGCATTTGTCCCTGTTGCGGTCCGGAGCATCCCACCGCCGATCTGCCGACTGCCGACTGCCGACGGTCCTGCTGTCCTGTCGTCGGCAGCCCCGACACGGAGCCGGCCTGAAGGATCGGGCCGGGACGGGTGCTGGACGCCGTCCCGGCCCGTGCCGTCATCTCGGTGGTGTTCCGAAGACCAGTTCACCGTCGTAGTGGACGGTGATCCGGTCCCAGTTCCTCAGGGAGGTGTGCCCCCGGTCGAAGGACCAGTCGTCGCTCTGGTCGAAGTCCTGGTGGTCGCTGCGGTGCATCCTGTTCTGGATCGGACCGGTGCTGTTTCCGGGGAAGAGCTTGCCCGCCCCGGAGGTGAACCCGAGTTCCAGGTACCGGTCGGCGCCCTCGACCGCCGGGGACAGGCCGACGAAACGGCCCGTGACGTTCGAACAACCACGGGGGGTGTAGTCGCAGGCGTAGGCGGGCGCCGGGTCCCCGTCCGCCGTGAACCAGTACCGGACCGTCAGACGCGACAGCGTGATCGGGGTCGTTCCGGTGTTGGTCACCTGGAGACTGTTCGCGATCCGCGGGCTCGAGGCGGTTCCGGTCATGTCGGAGTACTGCGCGGTGACCTCGGGGTCCTCCGGTTCGGTCCCCGAGGGCTCCCCGCAGGTCTCGTCGGCCGTCGTCGACGGCTCCTTGCCGAAGACGAGCTCGCCGTCCTGGTACAGGGGGATGTGCGGATCAGGGGTGGACTTCCAGGTCCCCTCCGCCAACCCGGAGTAGCTGGGATCGTTCGTGGGGTCCCAGTAGTTCTTCCAGTCGGAGGTCTGGGCCTCGTTCAACCCGAACTGCAGGTCCCGCGCGCCCGAGACCGGGGCCGTCGACCAGTCCAGGGTCACGTAGTACACGCAGCTCTTCTCGCCGCCCCAGCGGACCGGACCGCCGACCGAGGCAGGGTGACCGTACCGGGTGCCAGAGGCGTCGTAGTAGATCTCGGTGCTGACGGCGTCGATGCCCTGTCCCTGTTCGTGGATCTCGCTGATGTCGAAGAAGTACCGTGCGCTCATTCCCTTCTGGTAATGCGGCGGGCGCATCGAGTCGTTGTGGACGGTGACGGTCACCTGCGAGGAACTGCTGGTGTTCCGTGTGGACACGGCCGTCGTGTAGTAGTCGACGGTCTCCGGTTCGAGCGGCGGGGTGAACGACGTCATCTTCTGGCCGGTGCCGTAGTAGCGGTAGAGCCCCGCGAGGGCCCCGACCATCGCGGCGTTGTAGTCGACTGCGACCTCGTTGTACACGTAGTCCGTGGTCAGGTCCTTGTGCTCGTCCTCAAGACCGGGACCGCCGACGAGCCCGCCCCACAGGACGTGCCGGTGGGTCGGGGGAACGTCCTGGTCGTTCGTCAACGATCCGTGGGCGGCGGCATGGTGCGGGTGCTGCGCGGCGACGGCGTCCCCACCCACGAGATCGCCCACTCCCGGGGTCGTGCTGCCGAACCCCACGATGTAGGACCGTTTCAGCGGGTTGTCGCCCATGATGTAGTTCATCTGTCCCATGGCCCAGTCGCTGAACTTCACGCTCTTGGGGTCGTCGGGGAAGTGGTTGCGGTAGGCGAGGGCCGTCAGCTGGCCCGCCGTGTTGTACCGGGCCGAACCCCACCCCGCGAGGACCTGGTACCCGCCCGGGCTGCGGGCCAGGAAGGTCGTGTCGCTGCTCAGGTCGTGGGGAACGTGCGACCAGTACTCCACGTGCCACTTGTCGAAGTAGTGGACGGAGTCACGGACCTTGGCCGGGAGGGTCGTGTCCTTCTGGACGATCGGGTCCAGCAGGCTGAAGACCCCGCCCCACTTGGTGTCCCAGGACATCACCCAGATGTTGTTCCAGCCGTCGGTGGAGTTCCCGACGATTTTCTTGACATATCCCGTCCAGTTGCCCGCCGAGTCCGTGGACAGGATGTCGTCGAGGTACCTGCGCTCGGAGGTAGCCATGTACAACCAGGTGGCAGCCCAGGACAGCTCGTCCTCGTCGAAGCTCGACCCGTAGAAGCCCCCCGAGTACCCCAGGCCCCGGTGCTCGACGGCGAACTCGTACAGTGCCTTCGCCGCCGTCAGCATCCTGGTGGAGTAGGCGGGATCGGATTCCTTGACGATCAGGGAATGCACGGTCAGGGCCGCGGCGGCACCGGCGGACATGTCGCTGGCCGGTTCCTCCTCGGTCGCGAAGTACGCCGGACGCGGGTACTCCTTCTCGTCCTGGAGCTCCGGGGCACCCCAGTAGGCGTGGTCGACGGAGCCGTCCCCCACCTGGTAGGCGAACGCGACGACCTTGCCGGAGGAGTCCCGGAACAGCGACCGCAGGAAGTAGTCGCTGAACCACGCCATCTCCTCCAGCGCGTGGTTCCAGGTGTTCGTGGCCTTGTACCCGTCGGGGAACTCGTACAGGCCCCAGCCGAGGGTCGCGGCCGTGTACGTCGCAGGCAGCCCGAACTTGACGTGGTCACCGGCGTCGTGGAAACCGCCGGACAGGTCGACGGTGCCGTTCCCGTCCGGGTCGAGGACCGCCTTGTGCTCGGAGATGAACGACGCCGACATGTTCGTGCCCACCCAGCCGTCCATGGGTTGGAGCGCGACGGCTGCGTCCTGGAGCTCGGAGTCGCCGCGCCACTCCAACGGCTGGTGATTCTGGGAACGGGACGGTCCGGACTTCTCGGCGTCGTAGAAGAACAGGGACTGCTGCAGCGCCAGCGGCAGGCTGTAGTGGGGGACGGCTGCGAGTTCGGCGGCCCCGGGAGCCGGGGCCGCCGCGGCCGTCCCGGAGGCCAGGGACAGCGCGCCGCAGAGAGCGAGGACGGCCGGGCACCGCGTGGCACGACCTCCACAGGAGTTCCGGGGCCGGCCCCCGGGACGCAGGCGGAACGGGACGGACATGGAAATTACCTCATTCATGATGGTCGGATTCCGTGCCGGAGACGGACGTCCCAGGCCGACGGCGCAGGTGGAAAGCGCCGGTCCAGCGCATATCGTCGAATGTTCCCCCGAGGCCGTCAACGGATGACAATCCATGCCATGAGGTTCAGCCGGAAGCGTTCCGTCGTCGCCCGTCACGGGGCACTAGCCCTGGGGTGCGTCTGTGCCGTCCTGGTCCTGGGACAGATGCCGTCGGACGCGCTGGAGGTCGACGACGTCCCCGAGCCCGTCACCGGGCACGCCACCTGGTTCACGGGACTGGGAGGTCCCTACGGCGGGTGCGGCAGGACCCAGGACTCCCTGGAGACGCAGAACTTCGTCGCCCTGAACGTCTACAACACGCCGGGGGACTACACGTACTACCAGCGTCCCCTCACGGGGAAGAACTTCGCGTTGCGGGGAATGTGGAACAACGGTCACAACTGCGGTCGGTGGGTGCGGGTGAGCATCGGGGACTACTGCACGGGAATCAACGACGGGACCCAGAACAAGGGATTCTGCCGGGAGGGCTCCTGGATCCGCGACGAGTACAACGGCGCGACCCTCGACATGCTGGTCGCGGACAGCTGCGGGGACGACAACGCCTGGTGCCGGGACGACCCCTACCATCTGGATTTCAACAGGGACTCGATCAACAAGTTCGAACTGGACGGACGGCCGGTCGGGGACCTGCAGCCGGAACACTGGAACAACCGCAGGATCGACTGGAAGTTCATCGACGCGCCCGACTACAGCGGTGACATCGAGATCGGTTTCCTCCAGGGCGCGGAGAGCTGGTGGTCGGCCATCTCGATCGGACACCTGCGCAACGGGATCCACGGCGTGGAGTACTACTCGGACGGAACGTGGGGCCAGGCCGAGATGGACGCCGACATGGGGCAGGCCTACGTGGTCAAGCCGTTGCACCAGGGAGGGAGCACCTACCGGATCCGTGTACGCGACGCCCGGGACGAACTCGTCAACGACGGAAGGGTCTACGGGTTCTCCCTGCCGGAGGCGTGCGACCCGCACTGCACTCCCGCGTACACGAAGATCGACTACTGGACGTCCACCGGTCCGGACGACCCCGGTCCCACCCCGACCGGCACCCCCGGGACCTGCACGGCGAAACTGCGCGTCACGGACAGCTGGCCGGACGGCTACCAGGCCGAGGTCGACGTGACCGCGGGGACGAAGAAGATCTCCGCCTGGACGGTCGGCTGGAGACTCGACGAGGGACAGGGCATCGAGGACACCTGGGGAGGAGCCTTCACCACGGCCCCGGACGGCTCCGTCACCGTGAAGAACGCCGTCTACAACGGGACCCTGCCAGCGGGGAGGTCGACCTCCTTCGGCTTCACCGGCAGGGGCTCCCCAGCCACCCCCCAACTGACCTGCACCGCCTCCTGACCCTGTCCCTGCCCGCCCAACCCCCACTTCATGTCGGGCCGGCCGAGGGACAGGGGGCGGGCGGCCCGCCCCGGAGACAGGGCGGGCCGCCCGGGGGTCAGTTGCGGGCGGCCGCGAAGCGCTTCTGCACGTCGGCCCAGTTCACGATGTCCCACAGCCTGGCGACGTAGTCAGGACGAACGTTCCGGTACTGCAGGTAGTACGCGTGTTCCCAGGCGTCGAAGACCAGCAGGGGGGTCGTCCCCATGCCGACGTTGCCGTGGTGGTCGTAGACCTGCTCGACGATGAGCCGCCGGCCGAGGGGCTCCCAGGCCAGGACACCCCAGCCGGACCCCTGTACCGAGACGGTCGCTGCCGTGAGCTGGCCCTTGAAGGCGTCGAAGGAACCGAAGTGCTCGTCGACGGCACTCGCCAGATCACCGTCGGGACGGTCCCCGCCGTCGGGGGAGAGGTTCTGCCAGAAGATGCTGTGCAGAACGTGACCGGAGAGATTGAACGCCAGGGTCTTCTCCAGACCGACGAGGGCCGTGAACCGCCCGGCCTCACGTGCCTGTGCGATCTGCTCCGACGTGGTGTTGGCACCCGCGACGTAGGCGGCGTGGTGCTTGCCGTGGTGCAGTTCGAGGATCTCACCGGTGATCGCCGGTTCGAGAGCCGAGTGGTCGTACGGCAGATCGGGCAGGGTGTAGGGAGCCACGGGACCTCCTGTGGACGGGAAGGGGGACGGCGCCGGCGCAGGTCGACCGCGCGGAACACCTCAGCCGGGTGCGATGGCGACCGCGTGAACGTGGACCGCCCTCCCGGTACGTGCTGGACACGACACCGACCGTCCCCCTGACCGGGCGGCTCGTAGGAAACAGCTGCTCACAGGCAGGAACTGTCCCGAGGAACGAGCCCGCCAGGGGCCGGCCGGGTCTGCGCCCACAGTAGTGCTCCCCGGTCGCTCCCGCCTGTCGGCGGGCCGTTCGGGGACGGCACGGGAGCGCTCCCCGGCCGTGCCCGGCTCCGGGAGCGGGCCGGTCGCCAGTAGCATCGGGGAGGACCGCGCCGTCGTCCGCGGCCGGACGCCGTGGACAGGAGGGAACCTCCACGTTCCCGTGGTGCCCCTCGGAAAGGACCGAGACGCGGAACACCGACGGTGTTCCGCGAGGACGAGAACGCCCGCCGGAACGTACCCAGCGGGCGGACGGCGGGTCGCGGGTGGGCCGACGGAGGAACCGCGTGGCGCAGACGCAGGGCAACGTTCCTCCGGGGACGGGCGGTACGGGCGACGAACCGGTGGGGGAACGCAACTCGGTGCCCGACCCACTGCCCCCGGGGCAGACCTGGCGTTCCGGGCTGCCGGTCATGCACTACGGACCGGTCCCGAAGGTCAAGGATCCCGACGGGTGGCTCATGTGGTTCTGGGGTTGGAGCGCCGTCGGACCGGGGAACGACCAGGACCTCGAACTCGGTCAGGCCCGCACCCTGACCCTGGCCGACGTCCGGTCCATGGACCAGTCCGAACTCGTGTCGGACCTGCACTGCGGACAGAAGTGGAGCGTCAGGGGAACCTCGTGGCAGGGAGTGCGCGCCCGCGACGTCGTCGACCGCTTCCCCCCGGGCGAGGACGTCCGCAATGTCATGGTCTTCGCCGAGTACGGGTACAGCGCGACGGTCCGGTTGGAGGACCTGACCTCCTCGGACGCCCTCCTGGCAACCCACCTGCACGGGGAGCCCCTCACCCCCGAGCACGGTTTCCCGATCAGGCTGGTCGTCCCGCACCTGTACAGCTGGAAGGGGCCCAAGTGGTTCCGCGGCTGGGAGTACCTGCGCGAGCCCAGGCGGGGGTTCTGGGAGGAACGCGGGTACCACATCACCGGCGATCCCTGGCACGAGCAGCGGTACTCCTACCAGGAGACCTGAGCCCGACCCGGCTTCCCGACCCCGACCCGGCGGACCGGTTCCCGTCCGGGATCCGGCTCCTGCCGGGGGATCCGCCCGAGCCGGTAGGTGTGATCCGGCCGGGTGACGTCACTCGGCGGCCCCGGACCGGTGGCCATACACCCGTGTCCAGGACCCCGGCCACCGTTCGGGCGCACGCCGCTCGACCCGACCACACGTTCGATCCGCTCACAGGTGTGCGTGCGCTCGATCCGCCGGCACGCGGCGCGACCTCGCTCTTCGTGCAGGACGGCTCCCCGTGCAGCACGACGGCTGCTCCCGGTGCACGACGGCGGACCGTGGTCCCGCGGCGGCGGGGCCCGCCGTCCCGTGGCGAGCACCCGTGCGCCTCGGGGCCGGCAACGGGCAACCGCGGTGTACTGCCGCCAACGGTCCCTCCGGACCTGCAGCCGTGTGCTCGGAGGGCGTAGAGGTGTCTGAAACACCACAGTGGAGGGCGGAGCTGCCGCTCCTCGCCACGATCTCAGCGGGCGGTGCCCTCGGGGCGGTCCTGCGGTACGGGGTCGGCGAGGCGATCGGTCACTCACCCGACGGATTCGCCTGGGCGACCCTCACGGTCAACGTCGTGGGCTGCCTGTCCATCGGTGTCCTCATGGGGGTCGTCACCAGGGTCGGCGTCGGGCCCCTGGCCCGTCCCTTCCCGGGGACCGGACTCCTCGGCGGTCTCACGACCTTCTCGACGTACGTCGCGGACGTCCAGCCAGACCTCCAGGCCGGTGAGGCCGGTGACGGCGGTCCTCCTCGTCGCCCTCGGCGCGGCCGCCGGCGCTCCCCTGAGGTACTTGACGGACCGCGTGGTCCAGGTCCGTCACGACTCCGTCTTCCCCTGGGGAACGTTGACGGTGAACGTGGCCGGATCGTTCCTGCTCGGGCTGGTGCTGGGGCTCCCGGTCCCGGCGGGGCCAGGACGCTGGCGGGAACGGGGCCGTGCGGCGCGCTGACGACCTGCTCGGCCTCCCGGCTACCAGACCGTGCGGTTGGCCGGGGACGGAGCGACCTTCCTCGTCTCGGCGAACGTGGGGATCAGCCTGGCCTCGGGTCTGGGGGCCGGGTGCACCGGGCCGGCGCTCGCCGAGGCCCTCACGGGGCGAGGTCCCCTTCCCGGGACCCGGACCGCGCCCGTGCCCTCCCCGACCGCTGAAGGCGCCCGGGGCACTTTCCGGTCCACGGCGCGGTGGGCCGACCGCTGGCAGCGCGGGATGCCCGGAAGGGCGGGTCCGCGCGAGGCGGCCCGCCGTGGTCCTGGTCCGGCTGCCTCCGTCAGGACCCGGACCCGGGCACGCCTGGGGACCGCACGGCCGGTCCCGCACCGGGACCGGCCGTGCGGTCACGCGTCACGGGCGTCGTCGGAACCGGACGCCGGTCGGGGGAACCGGACGCCGGTCGGGCTCGGAGGTCGGCGAGCCCGGACGGCGATCCGGATGTCCGTGACCGGGAGGACCCGGCAGCAGGCCTCCGCCGAGCCCGACGGAGGCCACGGCCTGTTCGCTGCAGCGTATCCGTCGGACTCCCGTACGAGTGTTCGTCGAAAATGGAAAATTCCGACAATACGGGGGTGTGTCTCCCTCCCCGCCGGGAGCGGATCGGGACGGCTCCGTCCCGTTCGGGCAACCAGACGTGTCCGGCGAGGGGTTCTCCCCGGACACGGGATCCTGTTCGGACGGCTCTGTCCGCTGCCGAGACCGGACAGCGTTGTCCACGGCGGCAGGATCCGGACGAATCCGATCGTGTTCCTGCAGGGCAGGCACATGATCTGTGTGATCGTGCGGTGCTGGGCCCTGACGGGACCGCTCGATCGGCGGTGCCTCGCGATCCGGCGGATCCCTCCGAGTCAGCGCGACAGGAAGACTGTACGGGGACGTTCGAGGGGACCGCGCACCCCCCCGGTTGTGACTGAGGGTGTTTGTCTTGGTTCGTCGTGTCACAGCAAATGGCCCCTGGCGTGGTCTGGGTACTGGAGCCTATGGTGAGTCTGGACTTGGGAGGTCTGCTGGAACGTGGCCACTGGCGCATGGCTGCTCGCAGCTGAGGGCCAGGTCTTTTGACCATGGGTTGAGCAGATGAAAGGCCGCTTCGATGCGCTTCGGGCATTTCGACGACTCCGCACGCGAGTACGTGATCACCACTCCGCGGACTCCCTACCCCTGGATCAACTACCTGGGGTCGGAACAGTTCTTCTCCCTGATCTCGCATCAGGCGGGTGGCTACTCCTTCTACCGGGACGCCCGTTTGCGTCGTCTGACCAGGTACCGCTACAACAACATCCCCACCGACACGGGTGGCCGGTACTTCTACATCCACGAGGACGGCGACTTCTGGACGCCGAGCTACATGCCGGTCAAACGGGACCTCGACGCCTACGAGTGCCGTCACGGCCTGGGCTACACGAAGATCCGGGGCGAGCGCGGCGGCCTGGCCGCCGAGGTACTGGCGTTCGTGCCGCTGGGCTCGAACGCCGAGGTGCACCGCGTCACCCTCACGAACACCAGTGACAGGGTCCGCTCGTTCACGCTGTTCTCGTTCCTGGAGTGGTGCCTGTGGGAGGCCCACGACGACGCCACGAACTACCAGCGCAACCTGAGCGTCGGTGAGGTGGAGATCGACGGCTCGGCGATCTACCACACGACCGAGTACCGGGAACGGCGTGATCACTACGCCGTCTACAGCGTGAACGCACCGATCGCCGGTTTCGACACCGACAGGGAGTCCTTCGTCGGCCTGTACAACTCCCTGGCCGATCCCCAGGTGGTCGTGGCCGGCAGGTCCACGGACTCCGTCGCCAGCGGGTGGTACCCGATCGCCTCTCACAGCCTGCAGGTCACCCTGGAGCCGGGGGCGAGCACCGACTACGTGTTCACCCTCGGCTACCTGGAGAACCCCCAGGACGCGAAGTGGGAGTCCCCCGGGGTGGTCAACAAGGCGCCCGCCCGCGCCCTGCTGGAGAAGTTCGCCACGTCGGCCCAGGTGGACCAGGCCCTGGAGACCCTTCGTGAGCACTGGACCAGACTCCTGTCCACCTACACGTTGAGCTCGTCCGACGAGAAGCTCAACCGGATGGTGAACGTCTGGAACCCCTACCAGTGCATGGTCACCTTCAACCTCTCCCGGAGCGCCTCCTACTTCGAGACGGGGATCGGCCGCGGCATGGGGTTCCGGGACTCCAACCAGGACCTGCTGGGCTTCGTCCACCTGGTGCCGGGGAGGGCCAGGGAGAGGATCCTGGACATCGCCGCGACGCAGTTCCCGGACGGCTCGGCCTACCACCAGTACCAGCCGCTGACCAAGCGCGGGAACAACGAGGTCGGCAGCGGTTTCAACGACGACCCGCTGTGGCTGATCCTCGCGACGGCCGCCTACATCAAGGAGACCGGCGACTACTCGATCCTCGACGAGCAGGTCCCCTTCGACAACGACCCGCAGGACGCCGCCTCGCTCTTCGAACACCTCAAACGGTCCTTCCACCACGTCGTGGACAACCGGGGTCCTCACGGCCTGCCGCTGATCGGCCGGGCCGACTGGAACGACTGCCTCAACCTCAACTGCTTCTCCGAGCAGCCCGGGGAGTCCTTCCAGACGACGGCCAACCGCGAGGGCAAGGTCGCTGAATCGATCTTCATCGCGGGAATGTTCGTCTTCATCGGCCCGGAGTTCGTCGAACTCGCCCGCAGACGCGGCCTGGTCGAGGAGGCCGAGGCGGCCCGGGCGCACATCGACACCATGCGCGAGGCGGTCCTGGAACACGGTTGGGACGGCGAGTGGTTCCTGCGTGCCTACGACTACTTCGGCAGCAAGGTCGGCAGCCACGAGAGCGCCGAGGGCCAGATCTTCATCGAGCCCCAGGGCTTCTGCGTCATGGCGGGGATCGGCGCCGAGGACGGCCGTGCGGCCAAGGCCCTGGACTCCGTCAAGGAACACCTGGACACCGAGCACGGGATCGTGCTGCTCAGCCCGGCGTACCAGAAGTACCACCTGGAGCTCGGGGAGATCAGCACCTACCCGCCCGGCTACAAGGAGAACGGTGGCATCTTCTGCCACAACAATCCCTGGGTGATCATCGGTGAGACCGTCCTCGGGCGGGGAACCGACGCCTTCGCGCACTACAAGAAGATCTCTCCGGCCTACCGCGAGGAGTCCAGCGACGTCCATCGCCTGGAGCCCTACGCCTACGCCCAGATGATCGCGGGCAAGGAGGCCGTCCGGCACGGTGAGGCGAAGAACTCCTGGCTGACCGGTACGGCCGCCTGGAACTTCGTCGCGGTCAGCCAGTACCTGCTGGGCATCCGTCCGGGGTACGACGGGCTCGTCGTCGACCCCTGCCTCGGCCCGGACCTCCCGGAGTTCACCGTGACGCGTGTCTGCCGGGGAGCCGAGTACGTGATCAAGGTGACCAACAGCGGAGGCAAGGGCGCGTCCCTCACCGTGGACGGGGAGCGTATCGACGGCGCGGTCGTCCCCTACGCGGCACCCGGCTCCCGGGTCACCGTCGTCTGCGAGGTCTGAACCCCCCGGGGCCGGTTCCGTCGTCGGGACCGGCCCCGGCACGTCCGCCAGGCACGTCCCTGGCCAGTTCACGGAGCGAACGCCGATGGCACCGCTGTCCTTGCCCCTCACTCCGCCGCCCGATCTGGTCGGTGAGATCCCCATCCTGTTGCAGAACGGAACTTGGCAGGTCGGCGTCCTGCCGGGGACCGGAGCATCCCTTTCCTTCGGCCGGATCCACGGCGAGAACGGATGGATCGACCTGCTGCGGCCCACTCCCACACAGGGCGTCGTCACCGTCGAGGACTGTTCGAGCTTCGTCCTGCTGCCCTGGTCCAACAGGGTCGGCGGGGCCGTGCTGGACTTCGGCGGCCGGCGCCACCGCCTACGGGTGTCCGCCGACGACGGCAGCGCCCTGCACGGCACGGCCAGGGAGTTCCCCTGGACCCTTGAGGACCTGGCGGAGACGGGCATGACGGCCCGGTTCGACTCCCGGGACTTCAGCGGGGTCAACTACCCGTGGGCCTTCTCCGCCCGGTCGGTCCTGGAGCTGACCGGAGCACGGTTCACGATCACCCTGTCGGTCCGCAACGAGGACGTGACCCCCATCCCCGTGGGGCTGGGGCACCACCCCTACTTCCGGCGGTCCCTGGCCGGTCCCCTGGACCAGGTGCGACTGGAGGTCCCCTGCACGGAGTACTTCGAGCTCAACCGGGCCCTGCCCACCGGGCCGCCCGTACCGGTCGTCCCCCGCGTGGACTTCCGTTCCTCGCGCCCTCTGGGTGAACACTTCGTGGACGACTGCCTGACCGGACGGGTCCCGGGGGCCCCCATCCGCCTGCACTACCCGGTGTCCGGCCGCAGCGTGACCTTCGGGGCCGATGACGTGTTCACGCACGTGGTCGTCTACGTTCCGCAGGACGGGCCGGACTTCGCGGTCGAACCCGTCACGAACGCCAACGACGCCTTCACCCTGCACTCCCGGGGGATCGAGGGCTCCGGCCTCATCGTCCTGGAACCCGGCCAGGAACTCACCGGCAGCCTGTGGCTCGAGGTGTGAGCGAAGAAGCAGTCCGACGAACGCACGGCACGCGGTACGGTCGCGGGTTCCGGCAGCGATCCGGGGCGGGGTCCCCTCGTGTCCCGATGCAGCCGGGACTCCGTACCCGGGTGCCGCATCACCATCGGTGACCCGCTCGTTCCCAGCGACGACGACGTGGTTCGGGACCGTTCCACCCGTCCGTTCGAGGGCTGCCCTCCGGCCGGCGCGTTGTCCCGCCGTCGCGGATCGGGCCTTCTCCTCCGGGGCTCCGCCGAGGGCCTGTGAACGATCCGTTCGTTCGCCCAACGTTCGGTTACGCAGAAATATACACTGATTACGTCGGGTGTCCGGGTTGTGGTCTTGTGAGGGGAGCGGGGCGTGAGCATGATTCTACTGATTTACTGGTTGCCGTCGATAATTTCGATAGGTTATGCGGTGATCATGATCAAGTGTGCGCTCCTCTATCGCAGGAAACATTTTCGTGCGATCGAGAAATACGCATCGGAGATCGCGTCCCTCAGGGACGTCGAGCACAGGAGAACCGCTCCGGCGTCCGTGGGCGAGTCCGTGGTGCCGGTGAGGACCGACCTGGACCGTCTCTTGATGGATCAGCGTTCTCAACTGGTCCAGGGGATGATCGTGATCGAACAGGAAGGAAGAACCTGGGAGGGGGGGACCGGAAGTGGCGCCTCCGGAAAAGACGGACACTCCGAGCAACGGATGCTCCGGAACGGCCGGGAGTAGGTCCGCCGAAGAGGGACAGGGGAATGATCCCCCGGATTCGTCCCCCGTGCTTCCGAGAAGCGCCACCAAGGACTCCCCGAGTCTGGGCCTGGCCCGGGCCGTGGAATCCATCAGGAAATCGGTGAAGGAATCGCGGGGGGTCAGGGGCTTCCTGCCTGCCGCCGAGAACGCCTTCGTGTCTGCCATCGACAAATTCACGTGCGATCTGGGGCACCTGGCCGTCGAGAACGCGGAGAAGGGGAGACGTACCGCCGTGGACACCCCCGAGGTGCTGACGGCCGAGAAACAGGTCCGCGAGAACTCCCTCCACGGCTCCGGCGGAACGCTGAAACAGTCCTTCGACCTTGCGCTCGGTGGTCTTTTCGGTGGTTCCTTCGTCTCACTGGGACTGGAATCAGTGGCTGAATCCCATTTCTTCGAGGGGTGGTACCTGTACTCGACGCTGGTCCTCCTGCTCGTGGCTTCCGGGGTGATGTTCTACCTGGGATTTCCGCGGAAACGGGGATGATGCCCGCGGTCCGGTGGCGAGGGGCGGAAGCGACGTCTCCCCGGCGGACGCCGGGAAGCAGCGCCCGCCGGGGAGACGATCGGTCTCAGAGCGTGTCGTGGAACTCCGCTTCGACGCTGCGCGGTACCCGGACGGCGCCCGGCGGCGTTCCCGACACGCTCTCAGCGCAGGACGCGGCGGGCTGCCGCGGCGGCGGCCTTCGGGTCCAGGGCACCGTTGTAGATCGGGGGGATCCGGCGCGGCACGCCGAGCAGGGTGTAGATCGCGTGCATGGCGGTGTGGACCGAGTACTCGACCGTGAAGACGATGTCCTTGGACAGCTCCGCGAACTGGCCGAGGAAGGCGAAGTTCACCGAGCGCTCGGGCACGACGAGCGGCCTGTCCCCGGCCTTGCGGCAGGCGAACAGGGCCGAGGCGTACGGCATCATCACCGTGGTGACATCGGTGGTCGCCAGTACCTCTTCGAGGATGTCCTCGAACCCCAGCTGCCCGACGAGTTCTGTGAGGATCTCCTTGCCGGTGGCCCGGGACATGGGCTTGCGGACGTGGTCACCCAGCTCGTCGATCTCGAACCCGTACCCCCACAGGGTGTGGGTGTTCTCGGGCAGGTCAGGGAAGTGCGGCTGGTGCGGGACGACGATCGACAGGTGCCAGCCGGAGTCGACCCAGGTCATGAGGGCCCCCGTGCCGGGGGCGTTGCCGGTGTAGTCGATGATCCGTTTCAGCAGGGTGTCCCCGTGCATCGTGAGGGTGAAGGACTCCCATTTGTGTTCGTCGACGTTCCCGCAGAAGGTCGTGGGGCGTCCGAGGTCAGGAGCCTTGCGGGCGATCGTCTCCCACAGCGACCAGGCGTGGTCGACCCTGTTGCGCACGAGCTCGGGGACGGTGTCGTTCCCGCCGTACCGGGCGTCGGCGGTGATCGATCCGATGGTCACGAGGGCGAGGTCGTCCAGGCCGAGTCTGAGGTGCTCGCTGCCCGAGTCCGTGCTCAGGTGCAGGCCGGTGACGCGCCGGCCGGCCGGACCGCGGTCGACCAGGTCGATGTCGGTGACCCTCGTCCCGAAACGGATGTCGACGCCGGCTCGCACCAGCCACCGCTGCAGGGGGACGATCATCGAGTCGTACTGGTTGTAGACGGTGCGACGGACGTCGGACAGGTTGTACAGATTCTCGAAGACGTGCAGGAAACGCAGGCAGTAGCGGCGCATCTCCGCCGCGGAGTGCCAGCGCTGGAAGGCGAAGGTGGTGCGCCACATCTGCCAGAAGTTCGTGCGGAAGAAGTGCTCGGTGAAGCACTCGTCGATGCGACGGCTGCCGAGCAGGGACTCGGGGGTGCCGATCAGCCGGGTCAGATCGAACCTGTCGCGCGCGGTGAAGCCGTAGTCCGCGGCGGGCAGGATCGTGTGGCCGCCGTCGATGAGGCGGGCCATGGCGTCGGTGCGGACCTTCTGGTTGAACTCGACGATCTCCTCCCGGACGCTGAGGTCCGGGTCCTCCAGCGAGGGGATCGTGTTGAACAGGTCCCACGTGCACCGGTACGCCTTCTCCTCCAGCATCCGCCCACCGCGGGTGACGAAGGCCTGCGCCGCATCGGGGGACACGGACCCGTCCATGGCTCCGCCGGTGACAGGCAGCTCCTCCAGGACGTGGATCCTGTCCCCGGGCACTCCGGCGTCCCGGACGGCGAAGGCCGCGGCGGCCATGCCCGCGACACCGCCGCCAACGATCCAGATGTGCCGCCCGCTGCTGTCCGCAGCCATCATCGGACTCCTTTCACCCAGTGACACGGTCGCTGCACGGCACGTTGCCGTATGCTCGTAGAAACGGATTGTCCTCAATAATGAGCGTACTCCGCTTTGTGCACGTCATCCAGTGACGTCCGCACGGCACTGCACGTCATCCAGTGACGTGCCAACGGCCCCGGACGCCGTCCGGTGACGTGCACATGGCGCCGTACGTCATCCATGACGTCGTGCGGCCCCGGACGCCGGCCGGTCCGGTGGAACGGCGGAGCCGGGCGCTGCCCCGTCCAACCGAGCAGGCAAGGAGGGACGATGGCCGGGGACACGGACCCGTGCGGAACAGCCGGTGCACGGAACGTGCGGGGGAGTGCTGGTCCCGGACGCCGGGAGCGCAAGAAACGCGACACCCGCCGCCGCATCGTCGAGGCGGCGCAGGATCTCTTCTCCCGGGACGGGTACGGCGCCGTCACGACGCAACAGATCGCCGAGGCCGCCGACGTCGGGGCCGGGACCCTGTTCCGGTACGCCGGCACCAAGGCCGAGCTTCTGATCATGGTGATGAACGAGCAGCTCCGCCTGGGGGCCGAACGAGGGCTGACCATCGCGGAGCGGGGAGGGTCCCCCGCCGAGGCGATCTACGGTCTGATCGAACCGCTGGTCGGGGCGAGCCTGACCCAGCCGGAGAACACCTCCGTCTTCCAACGCGAGGTCCTGTTCGGCACGGACGGTCCGTACAGGACACAGGCACTGGAACGGATCCGGGAACTGGAGGAGGCCATGGTGACGATCCTCGGGGGACCCGGGTCCGACCCCTGCTTCCCCCCGGGGTCCGGCCACCGGCGGATCGCTGAGATCATTTTTTCGGTGGTCTACCTGAAGCTCGTCCGACTCGAACTGGGACGGGTCCTGCCGGAGGACCTGCCCCGGGTCCTGCGTACCGACATCGAGCACCTCGTGAGCGATCTGTGCCCGACCGGAACGGGCCCGGGACCCGATCCGGATCCGGCGGAACGCGGGACACCCCCGCGCGTGTTCGGCCCGGAGACTGTCCCCCCTCGTTGACACGATGAGGGAATGACAGGTGACCTGCTCTCGGCACTGGACCGATCCCTCGCTCTCGTCGAACGCCTCCTCGTGGAGATCACCGACGACGTCCGGCACGTCCCGACCCCGTGCGTCGAGTACGACGTGACGGAACTGGTCGCGCATCTCGTCTCGGGCACCCACTGGTACGCTGTGATCCCCGAGGAGGGGGTCGGCGATCCCAGCGCCCTCACGCACCCCGACCTGAACGGTCAGGACCTGCCCGCGGTCTTCCGAGCGGAGGCCGATCTCGCGCGGCGCTCCTGGACGACCGAACAACTGTCCAGGGTCTTCGACAGCCCCTTCGGCCGGATGTCCGGCGAGCACATGACCGGTTTCGAGGTCATGGAGCTGGTGGGGCACGGTCTGGACCTGGCCATGGCGACAGACCTGGCACAGCGCCCGGACGAGGACCTGGTCGAGGTCGCCCTGGCCGTCGCGACCGGGATCGGGGAGGGACTGCGGGCCCCCAAGATGATGGGGCCGGCCGTCCCCGTGCCCGACGGCGCGCCGGTCGTGGACCGCTTCCTCGGACTGATCGGTCGGGACCCGGCCTGGGTCCCCTCCGCCTGACCGACCTACCGATCCGTGGTCCGCGGATCCGTGTTCCCCGGACCCGACGGCCCGCCGACCCCCGACCCGACGACCCGCCGCCCGACTCCGTCCCCCGGGGGTCCTGCCCGTTCGGGACGGACCGCGTGCGTCGCCGACCTCGGTGCGGACATGTCCTGCGAACGACGTGCCCTGTGAGGACCCCGAGGGGGCGGATCCCCGCAGCCTGCCGGGATCCGCCCCCTCGGGGTGCCTTCCGTGCCCTTGGGCGTGTCTCGGAACTCCTGCCGGCTGCGAGCAGGTGCCCGGGCGAGTGCCCGGCAAGGCCGCAGGAGCTCCTCGTGGCGGAGCTACGGGGGGCGACGAGAACGCCGCCGGGTGCCGCCCGGGCACCGCGCAGCGCCGAAGCGGAGTTGGCGAGACACGCCCTAAGCCCTGGCCGGCACGGGCTCCTTCTCCGTCTCGCCCGTGGGGTTCTCGGGGCCGTCGGACCTGGCCGAGTCCCCGTGACCGGGCCACCAGGCCGCGTGTCCCACGAGAGCCGTCACCGAGGGCACGATGAACATGGCCATGACGAACGCGGCCATCATGATGCCGACGGCGACGGCGAAGCCCATCTGGACCATCATCGACAGGCCAGAGAACAGCAGGGCGCAGAAGGTCCCCGCGAGGATGAGCCCGGCGGAGGCGATGGACGGTCCGGTGTGCTCGACGGCCTCCTCTGCCGCGATCCGCGGCGGCAGCCCGCGCTGGGCCTCCTCACGCAACCGGGCGATCATCAGGATGTTGTAGTCCGTTCCGATCGCCACGACGAACAGGTAGACGAACATGGGCAGAATGAAGATCAGCCCCGGTTCGTCCCCGACGACCTGGAAGGCGAGGGTGGTCGCCCCCAGGGTCGCGATGTAGCCGAGGACGACCGCCACCATGAGGTAGAGGGGAGCGAGGGCCGCGCGCAGCAGCAGGGCCAGGATCAGCAGGATGAACAGGCCCGCGATGGGCAGGATCACTCCGAGGTCCCGGCTGGTTGCCGAGCGCACGTCCACGAAGGCCGAGGTCATGCCGCCGATCTTGGCCGTGGTCCCCTCGGGGGCCTTGGCGTGGGCGGTGTCGCGCACCTGGTTCTCGACGGCGTCCATCGCCGTGCTGCCGAAGGGGTCCTCTGCGAGCAGGAGATCGAACTGCGCGGACTTCCCGGACTCGTCGAGCTTGTACAGGACCGGTTCCCCGTTCGGTCCGGCACCGGCGGCCTGGACCTGCCCGACGCCCTTGATCTTGCCCAGTTCTTCCGCGTAGGCGTCCAGGTGCTGGGAGTTCAGGGCGGAACCGTTGTCGTTCGTCACGTAGACCGTGGTCGGGGTGGTGGCCCCGGCCGGGAAACCGACCTGCAGGGTGTCGTACCAGTCGGCGGCCTCGGTGCCCGACTGGGGGGAACCGACCGACTCGTAGCTCTGCTTGAGCTCGACCGCCCCCGCGGAGACCAGCAGGAGGACCAGGGTTCCCACGCCGGCCAGGAGAGCCGGCCTCTTGGCGACCAACCGGCCCGCGAGCTTGGACACGGTTCCCTTGGGCTCCTGCTTCCACCCCGAGGACGGCCAGAAGACCTTCGGACCGATCAAGGAGATCAGTGCCGGGATCAGGGTGAGGGCCGCCATGAGCATGCACGCGACCGCGATGGCAAGACTCGGGCCCATGGTCTTGAAGCCTTCGAAGCTCGACAGCGCCAGGGCGGCGAAGGCCACGATGACAGCTCCGGCCGCAGAGGCGATCGCCTCTCCGACCTTGTGGACCGCCACGCGGACGGCGTCGTGGCTCTCGTCGCCCTTGCGCAGGCGCTCGCGGTAGCGGAACAACAGGAACAGGATGTAGTCGGTCCCGATACCGAAGAGCACGACCGTCAGCAGGATCGGCAGCTCCTGGCTGATCTGGACGTCGAACGCCTCGCTCCACAGCGCGATCAGGGCATTGGAGACGCTCATCACGAGCGCGACGCTCAGGATGGGCAGCATCGCCGCGACCGGGCTGCGGAACATCAGCAGCATCAGGGCGAGGATGAGAACGATGGTCACGATGCCGACGACCTGCTCGGCCGTTGAGAACTTGTCCATCGTGTCGAGGGTGACGGCCGCCTGGCCGGTGACCCCCGCGGCGAGCCCCGTGCCCTTGATCGTTGCGGGGAGCTTCTCACGGACGGCCTTCACGGCGTCCATGACCGCGTCGTCGGAGTCCTGTCCCTCCAACGAGACCTGCATCAGGGCGATCTTCTTGTTCTCGGACACCATCTGCGGGGAGCTGCTGACGGCGAGAACCTGGGGGATCTTCTCGGACTGCAGCGTGTCGGCCGCCGTACCGACGGCCTGGACGTCGGCGTCCGTCAGGGTCCCGTTGTCCTGGCGCTTGACGACGATCGTCGCCGAGGCACCGGTGGACTCGGGGAAGGCCTTCTCGGCGATCTTCTGAGCCTGGACCGATTCATAGCTCGACGGCAGGAAATCGGTCTGGTCGTTGTTGGTGACGTCGCTGAGGCTCGGGGCGAGCGTGACCAGGGCAACCGCGGCCACGATCCAGGCGGCGATGATCTGCCACGGGTGTGCGACGACGGCTCGACCCAGACGGGCGAACATCCAATGTCTCCTCGGAATCGATGTGGTCGTGGAAGGTCGGCCTGCACGGCCGTTCGGCTCATGGGGAAGGCGGGCGGCGTCCTTGCCGCCGATCGGCGTCCAGCACCGCGGCGTCTTCCCCCCCGCCGTGCGTTGGATCCGCTCGAACCGTGACTGCACGATCGAACACCTGCATCGTCCGAACAGTCCTGACCGTCTGGACAGTCCGGACCGTTCGAAGAGCCCTGACTGCCTCGGACAAGCTCTCCGCATCCGGACAGGGCCCATCGCTCTGGCAGGCTGTCCGCATTCGGACAGGGGATGACCGTCCGGACGGGCTCCGCCACCCGGACGAGGTCTGTCGCCCGGACCAGCGCTGTCGTCCGGGTGGTCCGACGATCCCTTGGGCTCATCTTACCTGTCGGCCGGCAGGCTCTCACCATAACCCGTTGCTTGCCGGTCGGCAAACAAGTAGGTACGGTAGGCGGTATGTTCGGCTGCACATGGGAAGTGGTTGACCACGTAGAGTGGGTTTTCCGCTTCTGGCGCAGCAGTTCCGAACGGTATGGCAGCTCCGAACGGTATGGCGGTCCGGACCGTGCAGCAGCTCGGACGACACGACAGCCCGGACCGTCGTAAGGTCCGGATGGACGAACCCTGACGGAACCCCATGTGCCGGACACTGGTACGAACGACAGGTCGCGGGAAGAGAGGCCGTTGATGACGAGGGTGCCGGGTGTCGACACCCGTCGGAAGGTTCTGCGCGTCGCGCTCGAACTTTTCATGTCCCAGGGCTACAATCGCACGTCCCTGCGTGAGATCGCCGACAGATTGGGTTTTTCGAAAGCCGCGCTGTACTACCATTTCAAGGCCAAGGAAGACATCCTCCAGGCTCTGGCCGGGAACCTCCTGGCTGACCTCGAGGACCTGATGGACCGGGGCCGGGCGAACCCGGACCGCGGACCCGAGGACCGTCTGCGCTTCATGCAGGACCTGCTCGACGTGCTCCTGGAGAACAGGGGCGTCGCCCTCCTCGTCGCCTTCGAGTGCAAGGCGATCATCCCCAGCACCTTCGGTGAGCGCGCCCGGGACACCTTCTTCACCGTCCGCGAGCTGCTCATGTCGGCCTCACCGAACACGGCGGAGAGGGTGAGGGTCCTGGCGGTGATCGGGATCATCCAGTCCGTCGTGTTCCACATGTCGGACGTCCCAACGGAGGAACTGCGCCGGCTGATCCTTCCCCTGATGACGTCCGTCCTGCAGGGTGCCCCGGAGGAGGTCTCCACCCGGGAGATCCTGGACACGACGCGCACGACCCGCGAGGGGACGGCCATCGCTAGCTGACCGGGAGAACCGGGAGGCCTGCCCTCCCCCGTCCTGGTCATCCGACGATCGGCCTCTCCTCGGGGAACCGGAAGAGCCTCTCGCGCTTGCGCACCGCCAGGGCGGTGGCGAGGGTCGTCGGACCCGTCCTCCCGATGAACATCAACATCGCGAGCACCATCTGGTGGGGGACCGGCAGATCGGCGGTGAGCCCGGTCGACAGCCCCACGGTCGCGATCGCGGACACGATCTCGAACAGGGACTCGTCGAGAGTGAACACGGTCGTCATCGAGAACAGGATCGACGAGGAGATCACTGCTCCGAGAGCCAGGAACGTGACGGCGAGCGCCTCCCGCTGGACGGTCCGGGGGATCCTGCGCCCGAAGGCCGCGACGTCCTGGTCACCGCGGATCTCCGCTCTCACGATCATGACGAGCACCGAGAACGTCGTGATCTTGATTCCTCCCGCGGTGCCGCCGCAGCCCCCGCCGATGAACATCAGGATGTCCGTGCCCAGCCAGGTCCCGGTGCTCATCCCGGCAACGCCCAGGACGTCGAACCCCGCCGTGCGGGGCATGACAGCGCCGACGAAGCCTGCGTGGAGCTTCGACCAGGGACCCAGGGGGCCGAGGGTCCGGGGATTGTCCCACTCCGCCGCGAGGAGGAACAGGGTTCCCGCGGCCAGCAGGACGAGGGCTCCGACAACGGTCAGCCGCGTGTGCAGGCTCCATGACCTGGGCCGCAGCCCCTCCCGGCGCAGACCGAACAGGACCGGGTACCCGATCCCCCCGACGACGACCCCGGCGCACAGGGGAAGGCAGATCCACGGATCGGTGCCGAACGGGACGAGGCTGTCGCCGTACAGGGCGAATCCCGCGTTGTTGAACGCGGAGACCGAGTGGAACACCCCGTGCCAGAGGGCACGCGACCAGGACAGGCCGTAGTGGGTGCGGAACCGGATCATGAGCACGGAGGCGAGGATCCCCTCGACGACCAGTCCGGTCGTCGCGACACCCACCAGAACGGCCCGGACCCCTCCCAGCCCCCTGTTCCTGGTCTCCGCCGCCGCGGCCATCCGGCTGGACAGGTCCAGACGGTGGGAGACCAGGACCCCCAGCAGCGACGCCAACGCCATGATCCCGAATCCTCCGACCTGGATCAGGAGCAGGATCACCACGTGACCGAAACCCGACCAGTACGTGGGGGTGTCCACGACGGTCAGTCCCGTGACGCACACCGCGGACACGGCGGTGAAGAAGGCCTCGGACGCCGAGGCTCCTGCGGGACCGCGTCGTGCCACGGGCAGCCAGAGCAGCAGGGTCCCCAGGGCGATCGCCGTGCCGAACCCCAGGACCACGTAGCGGGCCGGGGCCGGTGGCCTGCCGCGTTCCTGGTCCCCTTTCCTTCCGGGAACGGGGAAGGCCCGACCCCACCGGGGCCGTGGGGTGGGCAGAGCGGATCCGGAACGCGGGCTCGTCGTCGGCACGCAGCCATTGTGTTGCGACGGCCCGGGGACGAGAGCCCTGCCCCGACCGCGAGTCCCGCCGGAACGGGCGGACGTCCGTTCCGAACGCGCTCTCAGCCGTGCGGCGTCCGGGCTGCCCCGGACCGGTCACGGGCATCGCACGGCCCGCAGCCGGGACGGGATCTCCTCCCGTCCTGCGGTCGTGCGCCTGCGGTCCGGCCGGGTCCTCCAGATGGGCGCGGACCGTGCTCGCCTGCACGACGCTGAGGGGACCCAGCAGGGAGAGGGCCTTGCGCCACCGGGTCCGGCCTTTCCGGGGTCCCCTGCCTCCCGGTGGACGTGCGCGAGGCCGTCGGCGCATCCCGCCTCGTAGTCGTTGCGGACCTCGACAGCGACGTCGAGCGCCTGCAGGTACCGTGCCCTTGCGTCGGCCAGACGGGCCCGTCGCCAGCGAGACCGGGCCGAGGCCGTTGAGGCCTCCACGATCCCGCTGCGGTCCTGGCCCTCCCGGGACAGGAACAGGGCCTGCCTCAGCGCGGTGTCCGCCGTGTCCGGTCGTCCCTGTTCCAGACGGGCCAGGCCCAGGCCGGCGACGCTGTCGTCGCCGAGTTCCTCGAAGGCGTCCAGGGCCTGCAGCGCCGGGCCCTCCGCCCGCGGGATCGCCGCCGCGCAACCGCACGGTGCACGGACCGCACAGGACAATGGGCCCGGCCGCTGGGGTTCTTCAACAGCTCGAACAGCCCGAGGGCCTCCTCCGGGGCATCCCGGGCCCCTTCCAGGTGTCCCTGGAGGACCAGCAACATGCCGATGTTCAACAGCGCGTACGCCTGGCCGGACGGCTCGTCGAGCTGCCGTGACAGTGCCAGCGAACCCTCCAGCTCGTCCGGGACCGCCTCAAGCTGTCCCTGCCGTTGGTGGATCAGGGCGAGATCGTCCAGGGCCCGTGCCTGCCCACCACGATCGTCGATGCCGCGGAAGAGCGTCAACGCCTCGTGCAGGGGGCCGATGCGGTCCTGCCTCCGATGGGCCGTTGCCAGCCCGATCGGGGCACGGGCCTGGCCGGGTCCGGTCCCCGGTCGCGCGGGCGGCCCGCAGCGCGTGGGCGTGGATCGCCATTCCCTCGGTGAAGTGCCCGCTGTCGAGGTACCGCAGCAGGACCCCCGCCAGCCGGGGGCGTGCCCCTCCCAGCCGTTGGCCGAGGCGTGGCAGACCACGGCGCGCAACAGGTCGTGCTGGGCGTGACGACCCGAACCGAGCCGCTGCACGAGATGGGCCCGGACGAGTCCCTCCAGGTCCGTCGTGACGGGTCCGTTGCGCCCGCCGGCGAGCGCGACGACGGCCGGCTCGTCGATGTCCGGCCCCGGTACCGGTCCCAGCAGCCCGAAGAGGCGTGCTGTCCGGTACGACCAGGACACGACGGCCCGCACGGCCGTGCGGGGGGCACCGTCAGCGTCGAGCAGATCGAGTCGTTCCTGCTGGTCCTCGAGCTCGCGGACCAGCTGTTCCAGCGAGGCGTCCGGCCGGGAGACCGCCAGCTCCGCGGACACCCGCAGCGCCGGCGGAAGCCCGGCGCCCTGCTCGGCCAGGACCGTCGTCGCGGTGGCTTCGGCGTCGGAGCGTTCCCCGATGAGACCGACAAGGAGCGCTCGTGCTGCCGTGCGGTGAAGGCCGGGACGTCCGCCGGCAGCTGATGGGGCGTGAGGATCTCCCCCGGCCGGTCCTCGGGGGCCGCGGCCGCCCGGGCCCCGCCGGTGCCGGCGCCGTTCGGCCACGTGGTCCCGGGCGGTCGCCAGCGTCCCCTGCTCGACGGGCGTCGCACCGAGCAGGCGGGTGATGGTGTCGAACCGGTCGGTCGGGGGAAGGGCCCCGCCCGAGAAGTACGTGCCGATGCCGGCCCGGGACAGCCCGGTGAGGCCGGCCATCTCCCGGTAGGCCGGTTCGGCGCGACCGCGCTCGTGGGCGTGGCGGCGACGCAGGCGGCGCAGCAGGCACGCCAGATCCGCCAGTTCCGTCACGGAACGCGGGTGTGCCGTCCGGGGCGGGAGACGCAGGAACGACGAGATGACGAGACGAGTCGCTTCGGAACACGTCCGGCGGACGCGAACCGACCCCGGGCCCGGGAGCCGGCGCCGGGACCGAGCACGACAGCGGGCCGGGGTTCCGGGAACTCCTGACACCGCGGGAGCGGCAGATCGCCGTGCAGGTCGAGAACGGGGACACCGATCGGGAGATCGCCGGGGTCCTGAGGACCAGCCCCCGGACGGTGCGCAAACACCTCGAACAGATCTACCGGAAGCTGGGGTTGCGCAGCCGGGTCGGGCTCATCGTGCTCATGCACGGGCGTCGTGTCCCCCTCGACGGCCTTCCCCGAACCCGATGGCGCCGGCGGGAGGCGTGCACGCCCGGGAGGAACGGAACGCGCCGGTACGGCGCCGTGGTCCCACGGGTCACCACCACCGGCGCGTCCGGGGATCAGCCGGCCGTGCAGGTGGCGGTGACCCCGTTGGAGGACGGCCCGTCGGCCTGGAAACCGAAGGTCGTCGACGCGCCGGCTCCGAGCGCGCCGTTGTACGGGTGGCTGTTCACGACGACGGTGCCCGTGGCACCCGTGAACTGCCCGCCCCAGCTGTTCACGATCTTCGCGTCGGACGGCAGGGCCAGCGCCACCGTCCAGTGCGAGATCGGGAAGCCGCCGGCAACGACCGTGACCGATCCCACGAAGCCGCTGCTCCAGGAACTGGCCGTGCGATAGCTGGCCAGGCACCCGCCGGGCTCGATCGTCGGGGTCGAGGTCGGGGTCGCGGGGCCGTCGGCGTCCAGGCCGAAGAAGGTGATGGCCGCGTCAGCCACGACGGGCAGGTTGTGGGGAACCCCCTGCATGCTCACGGCCTCGACCTCGACGGTGCCGGAGGCGTCGGCGTACCGGGTACGGGTCCAGGTGGACTTGGGATGATCGGTACTGGTCGGTGTCTGGGACAGGCCGTGGACGTTGGTCCACTGCTTGATGGCCTCGTCGAAGTTCTTGTAGTTGAGGGTAGTGTCCTCGGTGCCGTGCCACAGCTGGATCGGCGGGCGGGGCCCGGTGTGCCCGGGGCAGGCGGCCCGGACGAGATCGCCCCACTCCTGGGGGGTCCTGCTGGTCCTGCCCTCGGAGCACTCGGTGTTCCAACTGGTCGGACCGGCGAAGCATCCGAAGGGGACCCCGGCGAAGGCCGCTCCGGCGTCGAACACGTCGGGGTAGGCGCCCAGCAGCACGTTCGTCATCATGGCGCCGGAACTGACACCGGTGGCGTAGACCCGATCCGGATCGGCGTGGTACTTGGTCAGGGCGTACCTGACCATGGAGACGATGCCCAGGGAGTCGCTGCCCCCCTCGTGCGTGAGGGTCTGGGAGGAGGCGACGTCGAAGCACCGGTCGGCGGCCTGGGTCACCGACGGGTAGATCACGATGTAGCCGTACCTGTCCGCGAGCCGGGCGAAGTCGCTCCCGGAATAGAACGCCGGTCCGTCACCGTGGCAGTAGTGGACCGCGACGACGACCGCCGGTTCGGAGATGACGGTCTCGGGGACGTACACATACATCCTCAGCTTGCTGGGATTCGGACCGAAGTTCGTCACCTCGGTGAGCGACGCGGCCGATGCCGGAGGCGCCAGCAGCATGAACAGGCCTGCCACGAGGGACAGCAGTCCGGTGAGGGCGGCGAGGACCGTCCGGGGACGGGGACGGCGGTGGGCCTCGGACCGTTCGGATGCCACGGGCATGGGGACTCCCGGTGCGCAGGGGATCGGCAGCCCGTGCGCCGCGGACCGCCACGGGGGATGACGAACCGCTTCAGTGCAGGCGGTGAGGCAGTTTTGCACCGATTCGCCGGGCGGGCAATGACGACCTGCCCCAGGGGGGCCGGAGGCCGTTGCGCCGGGAAGACCCCTCAGGTCGCGCAGCGGCGGGATCCGGCCGTGACCGTCATCCGGATCCCGGTGGCAGACCACGACGTTCTCCCTGCGGGACCCCGGCAGGGCATCGAGCAGAGCTGGGCTGCAGGACCTGGGCGCCCGCGTTCGGCGTCGTGCGTTCGGTCAGTTCCAGCAAGTGCCCGGCCTGGGAGGGGCGAAGGCCGTTCTCCAACTCCTCCGGCACGATCTGGACCCCTCCGAGTTCCGTGAGGACTTGCCGGCCCGGTCGCGTACTTTGATCGCCGGTCGGACCCGGCCCCCGGCCTACGCAGCCCTCGGGTCCGTTGCCCGGGGGGGAGAGAGGGGAGGAGCGAGCCGACAGCGACCTGGACCTGTTTGTGCTGCGTCCCGCAGGCCTCGCAGCACAAGACCCCGAACGGATCTCGGGGAGCGAGCATCTCGTGGACCGGGCCAGCGTATGGACCGGCAACGACGCCCGAGTACTGCGGATCGGCCTGGACCGCCTGGTGGCTGTCGACGAGCCGAACGGTGTTCTGGAAGACGTCCTGCGTGACGGCATCCCCTTGGCCGGCGAACACACCGTCCCGCGAGCAGCTTTGCGTTCGCTACGGTTCGGTGCAAGGATCCGGCCCGATCCGCTGATTCCGGATATGCACTCGGCAGAAACCATTTGAAGAGCTGACTGATAAGAGCAGTCGGACGAGAGGGCGATTGCCCGAGGCGCTACCGGTGTCGAGCGGTTGGGCCATGGCGGCGACGCCGGCCGCGTGGCTCCAGTCCGTGGCCGAGGCGATCATCCGTTCGGGGACGTCGTGGCCGAGGACGTCCCGGTACCCGGCGAAGCAGGCCCGACAGCACCGCACCCGGTCCTGCGGTGAGGCTCCGGACGTGCGATGGGCCGACCGGCCGTGGCCGGTCGGCCCATCTGTTCGTGGAGCGATGGGATCAGTCGGCGACCGTCAGCCCGCGGGGATGACGGAGCACGTCGCGCTGGCCTTGCTGACGCTGGCCTTGTCGGCCAGGCTCGGGCAGAGGAACTTCGTGTAGCGGGTGTCATCGTCCACGAAGATCTTCAGCCACGGGATCTGCGTGCGCAGCTCGATGTTGTTCGCCTTGGTCCAGAACAGGTGATCGGCATTGGAGTACTGCACGTAGGCGCTCGGCGTGCCAGACGGGATCGTCGGGTACATGCCGTCCAGGTAGGACGGGGTCACGACGGTGTCACCCGTCCCGCCCTGGATCATCGTGGGAACCTTGAGGTTGGCGAGGTTGCCGTTGCCGGAGGGATAGAACGGAGCCAGCCCGATCGCGGCCTTGAGGGCCGGCCGGGTTATGGCAGCGCTCAGTGCACCGCCGCCGCCCATCGAGTGACCGATCACCGCGAGCCGAGTGGGGTCGACCTGGTCACGGACCGGGCTGCTCTTGGTCAGCCAGTCCAGCGCAGCCAGCAGCTGGGTGCCTCGGGCGGTGTCCCAGTCGTTCGTCGAGTTCGTCTCGACGCCGATGACGACGAACCCGAAGGACGCCAGGCGCGGACCCATCCAGGCTTCCTCGTCGGCGAATCTCGCGGTGTACCCGGGAACGATCGCGACACCACCGTAGGTCTGGCTGGTGTCGGTCGGGTAATAGATCGTTCCGCCGTTGAACCCGTTACCCGGCGACACGTTTCTCTGTGACGTGGCGAACGGCCCGTTGGTCGCGGCGACGCTGGCAACCGTCGGGTCCGGCCCCCGCTGGTAGGGGTTGGTCCCCGACGCGGTCGGCGTCGGGGTGGGAGTGGCCGGGTCCGTGGGGCTGGGCGTCGACGTCGGGGTGGGAGTGGCCGTGGGGGTAGGCGTCGGCGACGCATCGTTGCTGACGCAGGAGACGGTGGGCCAGGTCCAGTTGCCGTTGGTCATGATGGTGACACCGAACGTGTTGCCGTTGCCGTTCGGTTTCGCGACCATCACCTGGTTGCTGGGCCAGTTCACGCTGGCGTTCCAGGTGGAACTTATCCGCTCGGGCGAGGGCACGTTCATCGTGACGGTCCAGTCGTTGGCGCCGGACACGGTGACGTTGAGGTTGTACCGGTCGCCCCAGACCTGCCCGGCCGACAGAGTCGCGGTGCAGCTGCCGCTGGGCGACGGGGGCGTGGTGTCGCTGGGTGACGGGGTGGTGCTGGGAGACGGGGTGGTGCTGCCACCGCCGTGGTTCGTGCCGGGGCTGTTCAGGGCATCGAGGACGGAGGTGTAGGCGGCCTTCTTGTTGCCGTTGCCGTCGAACAGCAGCGGGGACTCGCTGGAACGCCAGGAGGTGGAGTCGCGCAGGCCCCACACGGTGATCCCGCTGCAGCGCGGCACGTTCAGGCAGGCCTTCACAGTGCCCTGGTACTGGCTGGTGGAGGCGTTCGTGATGTCCAGCTCGGTGATCTGCACGTCGACGCCGAGTGCGGCGAAGCTGGACAGCGTCGTCTGGTAGTTGCTCGGCAGGGAGCTGCCGCCGCTGAAGTGGGACTGGAACCCGACACAGTCGATCGGCACCCCGCGGGACTTGAAATCGCGGACCATGTTGTAGACGCCCTGTGTCTTGGCCGCCGACCAGTTGTCGGTGTTGTAGTCGTTGTAGCAGAGCATGGCGGACGGGTCGGCCTGCCGGGCGGTCCGGAACGCGTCCTCGATCCAGTCATCGCCCGTGCGCTGCAGGTTCGAGTCACGCCGCCCACCGCTGTTGCCGTCGGCGAAGGCCTCGTTCACCACGTCCCAGGCGTAGATCTTTCCCTCGTAGTGCTGCATGACCTTGGTGATGTGGTTCTTCATCGCGTTGCGCAGGGTCGTGCCCGACATCCCCTGCATCCAGCCCGGCTGCTGCGAGTGCCACGCCAGGGTGTGCCCGCGGACCCTCATCCCCCTCTGGGTGGCCCAGTTGAAGATCCGGTCACCCGCGGAGAAGTTGAACTGGTTCTGGTTCGGTTCCGTCGCATCCGGCTTCATCTCGTTCTCGGCCGTGACCATGTTGAACTCACGCGCTGCGATCGAGGTGTCCGTGCCGTTGCCCACCGCGTTCCCACTCATCGCGGTCCCGAAGTACCGACCGCTCTGCGCCGCCGCCGCACCCAATGTGCTCTCCGCCGCGCTCGCCGGCATCAGCAATGTTCCGGCCACCAGGCTCGCCCCCAGAGGAGCCGCCACGCAGGCGACCAGACGGAGGCGACGCGACCGTTTTGTCGCATGCCATGAATTCACGGGATTTGACATCCTTGTCTCCTCATGATCGGCCGTCGCCCGACCGCATACGGCCGAGCCATCCGCCGGCCCTCCTGCTCAGCCGCCCGGCGCGGGTCCTGCCCGGCCGGCGGTCTCAGCGGCAAACGGTGTGAGCGATAACAATCGCGGTGCCCCGAAGTGGCTCCGCACACGCCAGTGTGTGAAGCGCTGGAACATGACGTCAAGGTTTCGAAAGTTCCAGCCGCATCAGTGCGGGGTGGGGAGCGAACGGGCTCGCGGCGTTCGTCGACGCGATCAAAGGGCCTTCACCTGCCGGTTTCCCTGCTCGTGGTAGCTCCCGCTCACAGGCTGGCCGGGCCGTACGGCGTTCCGGAACTTCCGGAACGGAAGCTTTGCTGATCTCACCGGGGACGGTGCGCCACCGGGTGCGTCATGCGTGTGCTCGTGCCCACGAGCCGTCGCGTCAGAGTGACCGGGCCCGGTCCGGAGCCGACGGCCAGACCCGCTACCGTGCCGGCGCCACCCTCGCAGCCACCCTGTCCGACCTCACCGACAGCGCCCAGCACTTCGACGACGCAGGTCTGCGCCTGCGCACCGACTCACTGCCAGGTGCTGCCGCGGCGGACGAGTTCGGCGGGGATGACGATGTCGACGGCGGATCCGCCGTCCATGAGGGCGAAGAGCACGCGGACCATGTGCTGGCCGACGAGGTCGAGGGGTCGGCGGACGGTGGTCAGAGGAGGGTCGGTGGTCACGGGGACGGGGAGTCGTCGAAGCGGCGGCCTCAACCGGTCGTGGCGACGGGACGGGGCGGTGGCGCCGCGGCCGTGG
>Ga0316579_10000031_pt1 | contig 32051 bp, 30 predicted proteins | sample J5NA_2_FD_203074 | JGI IMG/M metagenome (GOLD analysis project Ga0316579, IMG submission 203074) | Rhizosphere microbial communities from salt marsh grasses in Alabama, United States - J5-7_160517rDrA | ecosystem: Host-associated > Plants > Roots > Rhizosphere | place: USA: Alabama | collected... | reverse complement strand
AGTGTATTATGAACCGATTCCGGGCAGGTGCATCATGTTCCCTTCTTGGCTGGTTCACGAAGTGCAGCCCAATCTCACCGAAGTGCAAGGCGATGACGGTCTTCGTATCAGCGTCTCCGCAAATATCTTTTTCAGGATGAAGAACAGTATAGAGAAGGTCAAGGAAGGTCTGGATAACAAGGGTATGCTTACTCTGGACGGGAAAATTCTGGAGAGCAGAGGCCTGATTAATATGTAAACTTCAACTACGCCCCGGGGCCGGTAACGGCCACTTTATCTCGATGGCCTGCGCGTTTTTGCCGCAGCATCACAAGCCGAGATGGCGTGAGCGACATAGTGTCTCGTCTTTGAAAAACATCTGCAAATTCTCAGTTCGAGGGCTTTTTGAGCATGAGTTAAGGCGAGTTGCAATTACGTGGGGGCTACTCCATTCACCCACTATATCGGTCACGCAGCTCGAGAAAATCCCGGATCGCTAGGAGAAATGCAATAAGCCGGGAAGTACCCTTTCCGCTAGCTTCCAGTCAACGAATCAGCGGCGCCTAGTGCATTCGATTTGGCGGACGGTGATATGGTCCGCGGCGGCGACTGCCTGTTGGCTATCGCCACCCAATGGCGTGAACGTGCCGGGTCCCAGCGCCCAGCCGTCGTGTCGGAAGAACTCGCCGTGGGTGATCTTATAGGTGCCGACTTGATTACCGTTACGATCCAGGACATCGAACAGCATGATGGCACCATCACAATCCGCTAAGGCCATAGCACTGCCCGATACCGAGATATCGGTTGTACCGTCGTGGTGGGAGCGCTGGAGTTTGTAGCCGATGACCTCGAGATAACCGGAAGGCGAGGTATAGCTGTCGGCGAACGCAGTGCTCACCAGCAAAGCCGCGGAAATGAAGAATAGAAAACGCATGCTTAATATCATGACAGCAAGTCATGGCGCTGGCCAGTCCGGCTATGTGTGGGTGTGCAGACTGCGGTTGCCACATTTTGTCTGCGGAATTGCAACTGTTGTAGACATGAATCGCTTCGTTCAGCAGTACCCCCGGTGATTGGGCGGTGGTGCGGGTTTATGCAGTAGATGAAGCATGCGATCATGCTCGTGCTTGCTTCGCGAACAGCTGTCCTAAATCTTTGAAGGCCTTAAATTCCAGGGCATTGCCGGCAGGATCGAGAAAGAACATCGTGGCCTGTTCGCCGACCATGCCCTGGAAACGGATGTGAGGTTCAATAATAAATTCTAGATCTTGTCGGGTGAGGTTTGCGGCGAGTGCCTCCCAGTCATGCCAATCCAGTACTACTCCGAAATGGGGAAGCGGCACCTCGCGACCGTCGACGCTGTTCCGCGCCTGGTGGCGGTATCCGCCGTCCATGCCGGCTTGCAGATGAATGACGAATTGATGGCCATAGAAGTCAAAATCCACCCAGGTTGCGGCGGAACGCCCTTCCGCGAACCCCATAATGTCTCTATAAAAACGGCGGCATGCCTCGAGGTCATGGACGGGAATGGCGAGGTGAAAGGGCATTAATCCGCGGGGCATGGGCATGACATTCTTTGAGTTGACGGATGTTTTAGATTCGGTACGGAGCAGTCTTATTTCAAATCCCTATTTGCCGTGGGCGACACCGAGTTGCGAAGGTGCTTCCTTGCCGGCAAGACAGGCCTCGATATCCTCGCGCTGCAGGGTCTCTTTTGACTCGAGCATGGCGATCAGACGTTCCAATTTTGTGCGGTGCTGACGAATCAGATCGGAAGCACGTTGTTCCGCCTCCATCAACAAGGCCTGTACCGCGCGGTCCACGACCTCCGCGGAGTGTTCGCTGAAATGGCGGGGCTGGGCGATCTCCCGGCCGAGAAAGGGGTGTTCCTCGCTCTCGCGCATGTCCATCGGGCCGATGTCCTCCGACATGCCCCAACGGCTCACCATGGCCCGCGCCAGGGACGTGGCCTGGCGGATGTCGTCGTCGGCACCGGAGCTCACGCTGTCCAGCAGGGTCTTTTCCGCGGCGCGGCCGCCCAGCATCACCACCAGGCGGTCTTTCAAATATTCTTCGGGATAGGTATGGCGCTCCTTATCGGGCAATTGTTGCGTTCCGCCCAGGGCGCGGCCGCGTGGGATGATGCTCACTTTGTAGAGCGGGTCGCTGTGGGGCAGGAAAAAAGCGGCGAGGGTGTGACCGGACTCATGTACGGCGAGGCGATGGCGTTCGTCCGGCTGGATGGCCAGGGTTCGCACGCTGCCCAGCAGCAATTTATCACGTGCCTCGTCGAAGTAGTGCATGGCGACTTGCTTGGCCTTTTCCCGCGCCGCCAGCATGGCCGCCTCGTTGATGAGATTCTTGACGTCCGCGCCGGAAAAGCCAGGTGTCCCAGAGGCCAGTTTGTCCAAATCCACATCGGCGGCCAGGGGGACACTGCGGCTGTGAATATGGAGCAGGGCGAGCCTATCCTTGCGGTCAGGGAGATCAAGGGTGACATGACGGTCGAAGCGCCCCGGCCGCAACAAGGCGGGATCGAGCACATCGGGACGATTGGTGGCGGCCAGTACGATGACTGCCTCGTGGCCTTCGAAGCCGTCCATTTCCGCCAGGATCTGATTGAGGGTCTGCTCGCGCTCGTCATGCCCGCCGCCCAGACCGGTGCCGCGGGTACGGCCCACGCTGTCCAGCTCGTCAACGAAGATGATGCTCGGCGCGTTTTTCTTGGCGGCGGAGAACAGATTACGTACCCGTGACGCGCCGACCCCTACGAAGACCTCGATGAACTCAGATCCGGAGATAGAGAAAAACGGTACGCCCGCTTCTCCGGCCAGGGCACGGGCCAGCAGGGTCTTGCCCGTCCCCGGTGGTCCCATGAGCAATACGCCTCGGGGTACCTCGGCGCCGAGTTGGCGAAAGGTTTCAGGTTGTTTGAGGAAGGCCACCAATTCGGAGACTTCCTGTTTGGCATTGTCCTGTCCCGCTACATCGTTGAAACTCACCTTGGGTACCGTGGCTTGTTTGGCAGGCGATTCCAGGAATTTCTTCAATTCGCCGGGTCCGCCGAAGCGGTCGCCGACACCGCGCGCCGCGCGCTGCATCAGCCAGTAGAACAGAAAAATCATGAGCGCCCAGGGCAGTATCCCTATCAGCAGTGCGCTCCAACCACCGCGCGAGGTGTCGGCCACGGTCACTTTGACGCCATGTTGTTCCAGGGCGGGGAGCAGGGTGTCGTCGCCGAAGTCGGGAACTCGGGTGTGGAAGCGCGTGCCCTGGATATTACTGGGTTGCGCAGGCGCCCGCTTATTCAAGCTGCCATTCACTTCGCGTCCGTGCAGCAGCACTTCCTTGACATTATTGGCCGCGATTTCCGCCTTGAAGGCGCTGTAGGGCATTTGGTAGACGGGTTCACCCCACAAGCCCCCCGGCTGAAAGGCCAGATAGGCGAACAGCATCAGGACAGCGATGACGGCAAAGGGCAGCCAAGTCATCGGAGTTTGCGGTGGTGTGGTTTTTTCGGGCTGTTCCGACATGGCGTGATGGCTCGTATCTGTGGTTCACACTATGCCTTTATGCTAGACCTAACTGCGACGATACACCAGCCGTCGGGAAATGCGGTTAGGGTATAGGGTCTTCTGGGAAGCACAACTCATGCCGGTTGCGCCATTCCGGCCCGACATAGTTGATGATGAGGGATTTGCGAACGCCGTTCATCGGCCGTTTCTCGAAACCATGCCAGGTCTTGTCGCTGGGCACGAAGATCAAGCCTCGGTTGACACCTGCCGGGGCGCGGCCCACGTGGGTGTCATGGTCTGAATAGATATCGGTTCCCCAGTCGCTGCCCTGCGGTTCGCGATTGAGATAGATCAGCATGGTGAATTTCTTGACGCCGATATCGGTATGGGGTTCCAGCCAGAAACCGTCACTGTCTTGGCAGTACTCGATGCGTAGGGAGGTGTCGCTGAGGTGCGCGCCGGTGGTCGCCTGCAGGGCATCCAGTATTTGCGGCGACTGAAAGATCCGGGCGAGGGTATCCATCACGGCGTAACGGCTGCGATACTGTAAGCCGAAATGGATGCGGCTGTCATTATGGGTCTCGCGTCTGCCTTGAGTGTCATCGATATGTGGCGGTGCGATTGGCAGGCTAGTGACGGCATCTACCACTGCATCGGGCAGGCAGTGATCCAATAGCCAATGCGGATAAGGCGTGTCGGAACGGGCGCTGTTACTTAGACTGGAGAGTAAGCACTCCGTCGTGCCGCGCTCGTCAAACATCCTGGTGAACTCCGGTCAATGGATGGGGAGCAGGACGACCGGACAACTCAATGCTTGAAAATACCATATTGAAAAACTAAACCTTTACTATTCATGTAAGAGCGTGGGCATATACTAATGCCGCTATCCCACAAATACTAGTGAGGGACAGACATTGTGCGGTCGGATGGGCGGTCGGGAATAGATCGTGAATTTAATCGCAATGGTTCGTTTATCCGCCGACCTTGTTTGCGTCGAATATCTTCAGGGAAATCATGTCGTCCATCAGAGACAGTTGGCCAGGATGCAATGGAGCACATATTGTTATCTTGATTGGGGTGAGGAAGCAAAAAGAGTTGCCATGATCTGTTATTGCCTCGTCAGAATGCGAACTGCATTCTTAATGCAATATGCGAATGCGGGCATATTAAAACAGCTCAGGATTACAGGAAGCTGAAGCAGCGATAAGTGAGAAGATTTATTCGTGAAGATTGTTGTCATAATGGCGGCGCAAAAAATTCCGGCATTAAATGACACTGATCTTGAGTTTTGATCGAGTATCTACAAAGCAAATGCACATGCCGTATTCATCTCCACCTTGCTGAAGAGGAAGTCTGAAATGACCGTCGGAGAACGGAACAATAATCCCAATATGGAGAGTCCCCGACCTTCACGCTTGCGTCTGTATCTGCCCTGGGTGATCCTGACTATCGGGCTATTACTGTCCCTCGCCGCCTTTTTTTCTGTAAAGAATTGGGAAAAGTCTGTCGTACATATCGACTTCGAGATGCTTTCAGCCAGCCATGCCGCGGCTATAGGCAATGAATTGACTCGCCATTTGGATGCGTCAGAGGCCCTCGTCGGTTTATATTCCGTGGCGCAGCATATCGATCGTCGCCAGTTTGATCAATTCGCCGCCGATGTATTGGCAAACCACACCGATATACAGGCATTGATGTGGGCGCCGCACGTGAATGCCGCCGATCGCCCGGTTTTGGCGCGCCAGGCGGAGCAGGATGGATTAATGAATTTTCGTATCCATGACCTCAACGGCGGTGATACATCCATGTCAGTAACGGCGCCGGAGGAATATGTCCCTATCCTCTACGTTCATCCCATGACTCAAAATGACGAACTGGTCGGTATCAATTTAATGGCCGATTCCAACAATCACGATTTATTGGCATCGGCGTGTGATACAGGGCATATGGCAGTATCCGCTCCGCTGCAATTGAATTTAAAGACGGCGGATAGTGTAGGTAATGGTGTGCTATTGGTGCATGCCGTCTATTACCCGGATGCCAATCTGGAGACGGTGACGGGGCGGCGCGCGGGTTTGAAGGGCTATGTGCTGCAATTATTTCGTATCGGTGACCTGATTGAGGAGGCGCTAAGAGAAAGCGCGGTACTGGGTCTGAATATCAGTGTGGTGTATGGGTCGGATCCGGATAGGCTGCAACGAAATTATTTTCACTCGTCACTATCTCGCAACAATAACCAGATCAGCTCGTTATTAAGTAATTTTACCGGTTCCGTCGGCGGCCTGGAGTTGCGCACCCCCATGGACGATCTGGGGAAGTCGTGGGCGTTGATGTTCACGCCGGCACCGCGATTCTGGTCTAATCACCCCATGTGGACAGCGTGGGCGGTATTGGTTGCCGGTTTGCTGTTGTCTCTGTTGTTGGCAGCAATCGCGTGGCTGTCATCTCGGCAATTAAATCGTCCTTGACCCTTTTTTATCAGTCTTTGTGCTCATAAATGTGCACGTCGCGCTGCGGGAACGGGATGGTGATTTTCTCCGCATCAAAGCGCTTCTTTATGCGTTCGTTGAGATCGAAGAACACCGCCCAGTAATCCGCGGTACTGACCCAGGGGCGCACGACGAAGTTGACGCTGCTATCGGCCAACTCGACGACCCCTATCAGCGGTGCCGGCTCCTTGAGAATTCGCTGATCATTGCCAAGGATATCCGTTAATACCTGGCGGGTCTTGTCCAGATCGGCATCGTAGCCGACCCCCACTACCAGGTCGATGCGACGCTCGCTCCTCGCCGAGTAATTGGTGATAGTGCCGCCCAGGATCTGGGCGTTCGGGACGATGATCATTTTATTATCGGGCGTCTTGAGAACCGTGGTGAAGATCTGCACTTCTTCCACCGTGCCGGCGACACCCCCGCCTTCGATATAATCACCTACCTTATACGGTCGGAAAATAATGATCAGCACGCCGGCGGCAAGGTTCGCCAATGAGCCTTGCAGCGCCAGGCCGATGGCCAGACCGGCGGCGCCGATTACGGCTATGAACGAGGTGGTCTGCACCCCGAGTTGGTTGATCGCTGCTAGTACCACGAAGGTCATCAAGGCTACGTAGGCGACATTGCCGATAAATCGGGCGAGCATAGTGTCCGCTTTGGCCTTGTCCATCGCCCGGCGCAGCAGGCTCGTCAAGCCTTTGGCAATCCATCTGCCAAAGACAAGAATGGCTATGGCGGCGACGATCTTTATACCGAAGGTTGTGAAGAGGTCCTGGGTTTGTTGGAGTAGATCATTGGGGTCCATCCGAATCCTCCTTTTATAGGCTTGTTATTAGCTGCATTATTGGTTCCTATCGGTGATTCAGCGGCGGCGATCTTCCTCATTATACCGATCCGCTGACGGACACTCACCATAAAGTATAGGCGAAAAGTCTGCTTTCTTCCCGAAGAAGATTATATTGACTACACGGAATCGATAGAGGCTGATGGCTTGGCATCACAGTGCCAATTTCGTCGTCGGCAATGCGGCGGGAATTTTACCTAGCAGGCGCTCGCGCATCTGCCAGCGTTCTTCGCTGCTCAGGGCCTGCAGAGCTTCAAGTTCGCCGGCGATGAGCGCCGCTACCGGCACGCCGTCGCGGAACAGGATGCGATTGCCGGCGAGGGCGGGGATGCGCATCCCTGGGGTGAGGATGCCCGCCAGGTTCAGAGGGTCGGCGGCGGAGAGGGCGATATAGTCGTCGTGCGCTGGCCGCTTGCGGGCGTCGCGCAGGCTGCCAACCGCCTCGGGGAGGGCGAATTGTTCGCCGCTGAAGCCTTGCACGAAGCGACCGCCGCGCACCTCGCCGCGCGCCTCCAGGCGTCGGTATATATATAAGAGTTCCCGCCACGGCGGTAGATTGCTTTCGCGCTCCAATAATTTTCTGAACACCACGCCATAGCGGCGCAACAAGACCTTAGCGATATGCTCCGCGCGCGCATTCTTCTGCTCCAGGGGCAGAGGCGAACTGCGCAGCAGCTCCCAGCGGCCTGCTTCGTCCAGACTCGCCGCGCCCTTACGGCGGCGGGAATGGCGGCCGTAGCCAGCACGGCGTTGTGACGGAGTGATCAAGGCGCGCAGCCCCGCAAAACTGTCGGAGGTGATCAAGCCCCATGCCGCCAGTTCGCCCAAGGCCTCTTCCACTTGTGTGCGCAACAGGCCGCTGTCCTGTACCAGGTCGAAGAAGAACGAGGCGCCATGTTGTTGCAGCAGACATATGATCTTGCGCGCCGTTGCCGACAGCGCATCGATTGTATCGGTATTCGCGGATTCGTTATTCGTGCGCCAATACATGGTATGCCGGCGCGGCAGTATGGCGATGGGGGTCATGCGTACCGGTGCCGCTTTGCGGCTGCCGCCGCCGGGCTTATCCTTTATAACCCTAGAGGGAGATTGGTTATTTATTACCCCAGAAAGCGATCGGTTATTGGGCGGATTGAGACGCAGCCAGATGAAGCGGCCCGCACTGCACAAATCGTCCAGCATGTGCGACAGATACATCTCCACCCGTGCCGGCAGGATGTCTTTTTCCCAGGCGGCGGCGGCAAGGGGATAGCCTTCCAGTTGCAGCAGTACTCCGGCCAAGGCCTCCGGTCCTTCACCGCGCGCCTCGCCCAAGTGTTGCCAGCGTAGCAGAAAACGCATGAAGTCGGCGGGACTCACCGCCTCGATCTCGCGGCGCAGTTGTTGCACCGTGTAACGGTGAATACGTGCCAGCAGGCCGCGCTCGCACCATTCCGGTTGATTTTCTTTTATTGCCGTAGGCAACAACGATCCCCCTCTCCCTTTGGGAGAGAGTGCAGGGGTGAGGGATTTGTCGAGCGGCGCGGCGGCCGTGAACTGCCCCTGCAATACATACCCTTCCTGTTCCAGGGCGGTGAGTGCGGCGTTGATCTGTGCTGGTTCAACCGCCAAGGGTGTCGCGAGTTGTGCAGCGGTAACTGGCCCCAGACCTTCCAGGCGACTGCGGAGGATCTCGCGTAGCGCGTCTGCCGCGTTCCAGATGCCGGATTCGGGTAGGGGCGACAGCTGCGGTTTGAGCGTCGCGTCGGGAAACAGCGCCGCAAGTTCCGCAAGCCGTTCGGCGGCTACCCATAATGTGTTGCCCTGTACCGTGGTGAGGAACGCGGCGCGGCGCTGCAGCATCAGCGATTGCATGAGATGCGGCCACTCCGGCACCGTGGCCTCGCGTTCACCTTCCTGGGCGGTGAGAAAGCCCAATACATTGAGGGCGTCATGCAGTTCATCGGGAGTACGCGCCTCGGGCCAGGCCTCGGCGCGCACCTGGGCGATGGCCATGGCGTCCAAACGACCCAGTTCCGCTGCATCCTGCGGCGTGAGAAAACGGCGTTGCTGTACGGCCAGGGTACGGCGTTCCTCGGCGGGGGCGTCATCGAGGAAGGCATAGGGCTTGGCAGTGAGTATGGCCTGGGCCAGCGGCGACGGCGCGGCGAGGTCGCGGGCGACGACTTTCACGGTGCCTTGTTCCAGGTTGCGCAGCAGCTGTTCCAGACCTTCGATGTCCATGGCCTCGTAGAGACAATCATGGAGGGTTTGCTTGACTAGGGGATGGTCGGGCACTTCACGATCGCCGGCGATGTTTTCCAGGCAGGCGAGTTGATCGGGAAAGACCACCGCCACCAGGTCCTGGGCCGCCGAGCGCTGCCACTGCGCCGGGATGCGCTTGCCGTTGCGGTTGCGCAGTACCGCCAGGGAGATGTTGGCATTCCAGCGCCAGCGGGTCTCGAACAGCGGTGCGGCGAGTACCGCCTGTATCAGCACCGCGCGCACCGTCGCCGCCTTCAAGTAGTCTGCCACCTCCGCCAGCGGGAAGCTGTGGGTAGGACCCAATGACAACACGATGCTGTCTTCCAGCGCCGCCGCCTGTAGTTCGAAATTGAATTTGCGGCAAAAGCGTTTGCGCAAGGCCAGGCCCCAGGCACGATTGATGCGCGCGCCGAAGGGGGCATGAATTACCAGGTGCATGTCGCCGGTCTCATCGAAGAAGCGCTCCAGCACCACAGTGCGTTGGGTCGGCAATTCGCCCAGGGCCGCTTGGGCGGCGGCGAGATACTCGGTCAATTGTTGCGCGGCGGCGGGCGGCAAGTGCAAGTCTTCGTGCAACCAGGAACAAGTCGTCGCCATGCCGTCGTGCAGCTTTTCTGAAACGCTTTCGCGCAGACGCGATACTGCATGTGATAATTCATCGCTGCGGCCCGGCGCCTCACCCAGCCAGAAGGGGAGGTTGGGCGGCTGGCCACGGGCGTCTTCCACATATACCTTGCCCTGTTCGATCTTGAGGATGCGATAGGAAGTGTTACCCAGTTGAAAGATGTCGCCGGGCATACTTTCAAAGGCGAAGTCTTCATTCAGACTGCCGATGAAAAAGCCTTCCGGTTGCAGGATCACGTCGTAATCGAATTGATCGGGGATGGCGCCGCCGTTGGTGACCGCCACCAGACGCGCGCCGCGCCGACCCCGCAGCATGCCGTTGACCGCATCACGATGCAGATAGGCGCCGCGCCGGCCGCGGTGGGTGGCAAAACCGTCGGCGAGCATGCGCACCACCGCGGTGAATTCATCACGGGATAGATCGCGATACGGCCAGGCGCGGCGCAGGGTTTCAAACAGCGCCTGTTCCTGCCATTCGCGGCTGGCCACTTCGGCGACGATCTGTTGCGCCAGCACATCCAGTGGTTGCTGCGGGATGGGGATGCGGTCCAGTTCTTCACGCCGTACCGCATCGAGCAGGGCGGCGCATTCCACCAGGTCATCTTGCGACAATGGAAAGAGACGTCCCTTGGGTGTGGCCACCACGGCATGGCCGGCGCGTCCCACCCGTTGCAGAAAGGCGGCGATCGCGCGCGGCGAACCCAATTGACACACCAGATCCACATCACCTATGTCGATGCCCAATTCCAGGGAGGCGGTGGCCACCAGGGCGCGCAACTTTCCGGCCTTGAGGCGTTGTTCCGCATCGAGGCGATGTTCGCGGGACAGGCTACCGTGATGGGCGGTGACGAAGGCTTCGCCGATGCGTTCGGCGAGAAAGCGTGCCGCCCGTTCCGCCAAGCGGCGGGTGTTGACGAAGATCAGTGTGGTGCGATGGTCGTTGATCAACTGTTCGAGGCGGTCGTAGATCTCTGTCCACACCTCGTTGGCCATCACCGCCTCCAGCGGCGAGCCCGGGACCTCGATGGCGAGATCGCGGTCCCGCACATGACCGGTGTCGATGATGGTGCAGTGAGTGTCCTGAGAATGTGAAGTCAATAATTTCCCTCTCCCTCCAGGGAGAGGGGACGTTTGATTTTGTCTAGATGCTGTTTCTGCACCAACCAAGAAATGCGCCATGTCCTCAATGGGCTTCTGGGTCGCCGACAGGCCGATGCGGATCGGGGCATGTCCCCGGTATTCCCAGCATAAGGCGGCGAGTCGCTCCAGTGACAAGGTCAGATGGGCGCCGCGCTTATTGCCCGCCATGGCATGGATCTCGTCGACGATCACGCTGCGCACCGTGGCCAGCATGCGTCGCCCGGAATCGGAGCTGAGCAATATATATAGGGACTCGGGGGTTGTGACCAGGATATGGGGCGGCTGGCGGCGCATGCGCTCGCGCTCGGCCTGCGGCGTATCGCCGCTGCGCACTTGAGCGCGGATTGCCACATCGGGTTGTTGCTGCATCAACAGTTCATCGCGAATGCCGGCCAAGGGCAGTTCGAGATTCTTGTGAATATCGTTGGATAAGGCTTTGAGCGGAGAGATATATAGTACCCGGGTCTCGTCGGGCAGCGGTGCGGCGAGACCTTCGCGGATCAGCTCATCGATGGCGGCGAGAAAGGCCGCCAGGGTCTTACCCGAACCGGTGGGGGCGGCGATCAGGGTATGGGTGAGACGGCGTATCGCCGGCCATGCTTGGCGCTGTACTTCGGTGGCGGGACCGAATTGCCGGGAGAACCAGGCGGCGACCGCTGGGTGAAAATGCTGCGATGGCATGTCGTCATCATAACGCAAAATTTCGCAATCCGGATGGGATTTTCTACGGGCTGCAGCAATAATGTGTCACAATCCTTCTCCATCAAGTCAACCACTTGGCATTCATATTGAAAGTTATCTCTCTGGCGTGTGGTGATGTACAACTAGAGAAGCTCATCAGGGTCAAAAATGTCTAGTCTGTTTTTACATTGCCGTCCCGGCTTTGAAGGCGAGTGTGCCGCTGAGATTCAGGAACTCGCGACCGCACGCGGCGTTGCCGGCTACTGCAAGGCTAAAGCCGAGTCGGCCTTTGTCATCTTTCAACCGCATGAACCGGCGGCGGCATCTCGTTTACATGTGGAAATACCGTTTACCGAATTGATCTTTACCCGTCAATGGTTCGTGGTTGTCGCTGAATACAGCGACTTACTCCCGACGGATCGTGTGACACCGTTGGTTGCAAGCTTGCAGATACTGCCGGCAGCAGTGGGTGAGATATTCTTGGAAACGCCGGACACCAATCAGGGCAAGGAACTGTCCGCTTTGTGCCGCGCGCTCGAGCGGCCCTTGCATGAGGCACTGCGCGAGGCCGGTCATTGGCAAACCCGGGCCGGGCAAGAGGCGGTGCGCCTCCACGTCTGCTTCCTGAGCGGTGTGGCGGCCTATGCGGGTTATGCCGTTCCCGCCAACAGCGCAGCGTGGTCCATGGGTATCCCGCGCCTCAGGTTTCCCCGCGGCGCGCCCAGCCGTTCCACCTTGAAGCTGGAAGAGGCCCTGCTTTATTTTTTGACGGCGAAGGAACGCGAGCGTCTGCTGCAGCCGGGGATGAGCGCAGTGGACCTGGGCGCCGCGCCCGGGGGATGGACCTGGCAACTGGTACGCCGCCACCTGCGGGTCATCGCGGTCGATAACGGGGCCCTTGCGCCCGAATTGCTCGATTCCGGGGTGGTGGAACACGTGCGTGCCGACGGTTTCCGCTTTCAGCCGTCCAAGCCTGTCGACTGGATGGTGTGCGACATTGTCGAACAGCCGATCCGCATCGCCGAGCTGGCGGCGCAGTGGCTGGCCCGGGCTTGGTGTACACACACCATCTTCAATCTGAAATTGCCGATGAAAAAGCGCTATCAGGAAGTGCGACGCTGTCTGGCGCACATCGATGAGCGTATGCTGGAGTCGGGCATTGTCTATGCCCTGGCCTGCAAACAGCTTTATCACGATCGCGAAGAGGTTACCGTCTATTTATACCGGCGGCTGGCATAGTTGGCATAGATTGGTACCTTCTTTGCATTGTGACAAAGATGTACATGGGTTCTAAACCAACTGGCTATATACTTCGATAAGCACCCATCGGGGCGGCAGCACCGGCATGTGCGCGAGCCTCTAAGGAATTTTTATAACAGGATGGATTACATCTCTCAATGAAGACCTGGAAGATGGCGGTGTGGCCGGGGCAGCCTTATCCCCTTGGTGCGACCTGGGACGGGGAGGGCGTCAACTTCGCCCTGTTTTCCGAGCACGCCGATAAGGTCGAGCTGTGCATCTTCGACGGCAGGGGGCGGCGCGTCATCGAAACCATCGACGTCCGCTGGCAGACCGATCAGATCTGGCATTGTTATCTTCCCGAGGCGCGGCCGGGTACGCTGTACGGCTACCGCGTCTACGGCCCCTATGACCCGGTCAACGGGCATCGCTTTAATCCCAAGAAGCTGGTGATCGACCCTTACGCAAAACACCTTGTGGGGCCGATGCGCTGGAGCGACGCAATGTTCGGCTATCGAGTCGATCACCCTGACCGGGATTTGATCCTGGATCGCCGCGATAGCGCCGCCGGCATGCTCAAGTGCAAGGTGCTCGATCCGGAATTCACCTGGGGCGACGATAAGCTGCTGCGCACACCGTGGCATGACACGGTGATCTATGAGTTGCATGTCAAGGGTTTCACCAATCGCCATCCCGATATCCCGACACCCTTGCAGGGCACGTACGCGGGCCTGGCCTCGGCCCCCGCCATCGAACATCTCAAGCGGCTGGGCGTGACCGCGGTGGAGTTGATGCCGACCCACGCCTTCATCGATGACCGCTTCCTGTTGGAAAAGGGTCTGCGTAACTACTGGGGCTACAACTCCATCGGTTTCTTCGCCCCCGACATGCGCTATGCGGCCAGCGGTACCACCAAGGAATTCAAGTCCATGGTGAAGCGCCTGCACTCGGAGGGCATCGAGGTCATACTCGACGTGGTCTACAATCACACCGCCGAGGGCAACCACTTCGGCCCCACCATGTGTTTTCGCGGCATCGACAACGCCGCCTATTATCGACTCAGCGCCGAAAATCAGCGTTATTACACCGACTACACCGGCTGCGGCAACACCCTCAACATGCGTCACCCCCGCGTATTGCAACTCATCATGGACAGCCTGCGTTACTGGGTGCAGGAGATGCACGTCGACGGTTTCCGCTTCGATCTCGCCTCGGCCCTGGCGCGAGAACTCCATGCGGTGGACCGCCTCGGCGCCTTCTTCGATATCATCCACCAGGATCCGGTGCTGTCCCAGGTGAAACTTATCGCCGAACCCTGGGACTTGGGAGAGGGTGGTTATCAGGTGGGCAATTTCCCGGTGGGCTGGACTGAATGGAACGGCAAATATCGCGATACCATGCGCTCCTATTGGAAAGGCGACGGCGGCCAGATCGGCGACATGGCCTATCGTCTCACCGGTTCCAGCGATCTGTACGAACACGGCGGCAGACGCCCCTATGCCAGTATCAACTTCATCACCTGTCATGACGGTTTTACCATGCAGGATCTGGTGAGTTACAACCAGAAGCACAACGAGGCCAACGGCGAAGAGAACCGCGACGGCGAAGACCACAACCGCAGCTGGAACTGCGGCGAGGAAGGTCCCACCCGTAACCAGCATATCAATGCGCTGCGTATCCGCCAGAAGTACAATCTTCTCACTACCTTGTTGCTGTCCCAAGGCGTGCCCATGCTGCTCGCTGGCGATGAGATGGGCCACACCCAGCATGGCAATAACAATGCCTACTGCCAGGACAACGAACTTACCTGGCTGAACTGGGAAATCGGCAGAGAAGACAGGGAGCTGTTCCGCTTTGTGCGCCACCTCATCCGCCTGCGCAAACAGCACCCGATCTTCCGCCGCCGCGGTTTCTTTCAGGGGCGCGAGATCGCTGGCGCGGGCGTCAAGGACCTTACCTGGCTTACCCCGGCCGGGTTGGAGATGACCCAGGAAGAATGGCAACAATCGTTTTTCGCCCGCTGCCTGGGTCTGTTCCTCGCCGGCGATGCCATCGACGAGCACGATGAACGTGGCCGCCCCATTCGCGACGATAATTTCATTCTACTACTCAACTCCCATCACGAAGACATACCCTTCATCCTGCCGTCGGAACCGTCCTATGCGCGCTGGGAAGTCATCGTGGACACCAGCCACCCGGACGGCCGCGGCACCATCGGCCATTTCTATTCATCTCACAGCACCTATCCCTTGCAGAAACGCTCCATGGTGCTGTTGCGCCAGCTGCGCAGCCGCGCCATCCAGAGCGATCCTGATGCCTTGTCGGAGGGAACGACTTAAGTCATATAAAAAGCCGTAGTATCGGATATCTTCTATATTGGAGCACGATAAGTTTTGCCAAGTCGGTACTATGCTTATGGATAACGATTCAACAAAACATGGGGAGAACCGCATGAGTGCCAAGAACAATCAGCCCGACTGGGACAAGATCGCCGAGAAGTTCGACATTTTTTTGCCGCAGATCGCACCGGTGGGCGAAGCCCTGCTCGAGGCATTGGATGCCCGCCCCGGCGACAAGGTCCTGGATCTTGCTTCCGGCACCGGCGAACCGGCGTTGACCCTGGCGCGGCGCCAGCCTCATGTGCAGATTACCGGCATCGATGCCGCCGATGGGATGGTGCGGGTCGCGCAGAAGAAGGTGGCGGTGGAACGCCTCTCCAATATCGGTTTCACCGCCATGCCCGCCGAACGGCTCACCTACGCTGACGGCGAGTTCGATAAGGTCCTGTGCCGCTTCGGGGTGATGCTGTTTCAAGAACCGCTGCAGGGTTGTCGCGAGATGCATCGCGTGCTCAAGCACGGTGGGCGGTTCGCGGTGGCGGTATGGAGTACGCCGGAGACCATGACCACCATGAACTGGGCCATGCAGGTATTTAAGGACCGCATCTCGGAAGAGCATCAGCCACCCATGGCCAAGGTCACGTCCCTGGGACAGCCGGGCGCCCTCGACGAACTGCTCGGCAGCGCCGGCTTCTCCGATTTTTGGATTTCACGGCGTCACTTCGATTATCAGTATGCCTCTTTCGAGGAATACTGGGCGGCCATGGAGGCCTCCGACATTCTCAAGCAACAGTTCGATGCCTTGCCGGCGACGGAACGTAACACCATTCGTGACGAGATCGCGCGTTTCGCCCGCGATTTCCAAACCGATCACGGTTTGGTGATTCCGCATGAATATTTATTGGCGGTAGGTGCGAAATGAATAGTGGATGTGCCGATGGTTGACAGCATTGACCCATAGCAAATGGATAATAATTTTCATATCGAGAAGGCCGATGTTGAAGATTCTTGTGTATTGGCTGTGATGGTGGGCGAGTTGCTCGATGAAATTATGAGCGCCACCGGTAGCCACGCCTTCAAATTTGATCTTGAGGAAACCACGGCCAGGCTAAAAGGTTTTATCGAACAGGGCAGGTATTTTGTACTGATAGCGCGGGATCGCGCCGGCGCCGCATCCGGTTTTGTCGCCTTGTATGAAAGTTATGCCCTGTATGCGGAGGGTGTCTACGGTACGATTCCGGAACTGTATGTGCGGCCTGAATTCCGTTCTCTCGGCATCGGTTGCAGGCTGGTGCAGGGGGCGAAGGCCTATGGCGCGGAACGGGGATGGAAACGGATCGAGGTCACGACACCCCCGTTGCCGCAGTTTGACAGGACGCTGGGGTTTTACGAACGGCAAGGCTTTGCTGTCAGCGGCGGGCGCAAGCTGCGGGTCGTGCTATGACCGGCCGCGGAGTAGCCAATCAGGCTTGCATCAGCGGCTTCACTCTTCTTGAGGCAGATGGCGTTTGCGCCACGACTGCATATCGCCTTCCAAATGCCGAACCTGGGTGAAGCCCGCGTGTTCGAGGATGCCCTGGGCGATGGCGGCGCGGCGTCCACTTTCACAGTAGACCACCACTTCTTCATGCCGATTGTCACCCAATTCATGCATGCGCGCGGCGATTTCGCTATGGGGGATGTTTCTGGCGCCGGGCACATGGCCGGTGGCGAATTCGTCCGGTCTTCTCACATCGACAATTACGGGCGGGGCATTCCTGTCGAGTTGCTGCATTAACTCGCGCTGTGTGATCTCGCCGGCGATGGCTAGGTTACCCAGCGGCAGCAGTAAGGCCAGTGCCAGTATCGGGATGAAAGTCTGAGTCACGAAGGTGCGCATGGTGACCATCTCAAGTTCTCCTCTTGCTGTCATCCCAATCCCATGTAGCCTTACGGCCGCAATAACGAATAGACCAAGCCTTCTCTCAGTATAGTAATAATATCGTGCAATGCGTCCGCAGTGTTTTCTAGCCGCTGGGATTTATACTCCCGGGTAAAAACCGTTACAGCCGTAATGGTTGGGTGGGGTTCATCGGAATGCTTAAGTCGAAGATCAGAACTTATTTGATCCAGCCGATCTCGCGTGCGGTCTCGGGACCGACCACCACCTCGGCAAGGCTATCAGGTATTTCAGCGTGGGTAGGGGTGAGGGGAATCCTGCCCGCCATGATTTCCGCCTGGTGTTGCGGCAGTCGCGGTTGCAATTCGGGTTCGGCATAACCCTGGGGATAGATGGGTTGATCGGTGCGCAGATCGTATTTGTCCGTCGCGCCCAGGGTGTGTAGCAGTTCGTGCAGCATCACGACATTGTTTTCCCCCGCCATCTTGTTCGAGGCGAACAATTTTATCACGCCGATCATTCCCTTTTCCAAACCGGTGGAATGTTCCAATATAGGGTGGGTCTTGGGATCGTAGTATAAAGTGAAGGCGCGCACCTCCGGAGTTGGACCGTCATAGTGGTCCATCTTGGATGCCCACAGCCGCAGTTTCAGACTCCACCACACTATATTTAACATGTTGCCGTCACGCGGCGGCAGAGGCGGGACGGCATTCAGCGGCTTGGCGAGGACGATGTCCATGGGATCGTTCAGGGTGATACCGTAATGTTCCGCCTGTTCTTTCACCGTGTGCTCTATGTCGTCAAACTGCTCTACCTTGAGCTTGGAGATGTACTGCGCCGCGGCCTCGCTACCGTCACCGTTGATGGGATAGACCACCACCCGCAGGGGATGATCCCAGCTGGTAGCGCGCAACTTAGTGAGCCAGGTATCCATGGCCACTATCACCAGGATGACCATCAGCACCGTAACCCTGATGGTCTTGAAGCGAATCCCTCCAGTTTTGGCCTTGGTCGGCGGTGCGGCTTTCTGCTCGACGGCATCACTCGCCACCGGATCTGCTATGAACTTGTCATAGGCAATGCCGCACTGCGGGCACTGCCATACCGGTGCCTGGTCCGCTGTCTTGCGAACGTAACGGCATTTTGGGCATTGCATGTTGGACGCCGCGCTCAAACCTTCACCTTAAGCTGAATAGTGCGATGATCGTTCAAGAGCTCATCCAGTCTTTAGTCAATGCCGTATGCCTATGCTCGCCACTGTGGGAAGCAGTGGCGCAGGTTCCGATTTGACAGCCCGCCGGTGGTTCGGTTTCCAGGTGACACTTTATCTGCTCATTGAATTACCATGCACCTGTGAAAGGTAACGGATTCTTGGCAAATAAACATAATCCGGAGCGGGACCCTGCCCCCAAGTCCGCTGAGGTGGTGGTATTGATCCACGGTCTTTGGATGCCAGCCCTGGTCATGGCGGTGTTGGGGCGACGGTTGCGTCGCGCCGGTTGGACGACATTCAGATTTGCCTATTCCTCCCGTCACGCCACCCTCCAGGAAAACGCTGCGGCACTCGCTGCGTTCCTTCGGGGCATCGATGTACCGCGCGTACATTTCGTCGCCCACAGCCTCGGCGGTCTGCTCCTGATGCAGCTGTTGCAGAATGCGCCCGGCACGCCTCCCGGACGGGTGGTATTGTTGGGAACGCCCTATCGCGGCAGCCACGTGGCTAGGCGCCTCAGCCGCCATGCCTGGGGACGCTGGCTGTGCGGACTGAGCCTGGACGGAGCCTTGCTGGGCGACGGGCCGCGCTGGATACTTGGGCGGGAGTTGGGAATTATTGCCGGTACCATGCCGATCGGCGCGGGCTGGATAGTCTCGGGTCTGGCCAAACCCAACGACGGCACTGTGGCGGTGGCTGAAACCGTGGTAGCGGAGCGGACCGACGCGATTACCCTGCCGGTCACCCACAGCGGTTTGTTGTTTTCCACTGCAGTAGCTCGCCAGGTTGTACATTTTCTCAACACCGGCATCTTTCAACATCAGGAGTGACACACCCCCCAGGAAATTATGTTCTTTGGGGTAGAAGCTAGGGTGAGGGGCAATTAATAATTCACCCTCATTCTGCTTTCCCGTATATATAAAAGGAGTAGGGTCGACGGCGTTTTCCTAAGGGCCGGGGTGCAATGGTACACTACCCGGATTTATGAACCTTAGAGGGACCCATGGCAGGACACAGTAAGTGGGCTAATATCCAACACCGCAAGGGCGCACAAGACGCCAAACGCGGGAAGCTCTTTACCAAATTGATTCGCGAGATTACCGTTGCCGCCCGTTTGGGCGGTGGAGACGCCGCTTCCAATCCGCGTCTGCGTGCCGCCATCGATAAGGCGTTGACGGCGAATATGACCAAGGACACCATCGAGCGCGCCATCAAGCGCGGCTCCGGTGAATTGGAGGGACAGAATTACGAAGAGATACGCTACGAGGGCTACGCCCCCGGCGGAGTGGCGGTAATGGTGGATTGCATGACCGACAATCGCAACCGTACCGTGAGTGATGTGCGCCACGCCTTTACCAAGTGTGGCGGCAACCTGGGTACCGACGGTTCAGTGGCATATCTGTTTACCAAGTCCGGGATCCTCAGCTATCCCAAGGGCAGCGACGAGGATAAGATCATGGAGGTGGCCCTGGAGGCCGGCGCCGATGACGTGGTGAATAATGAAGACGGCTCCGTCGATGTGCTCACCACGCCAGAGAATTTCGGGGCAGTGAAGGACGCAATGAACGCGGCGGGCCTGGAACCCGAAAACGCCGAGGTCACCATGCGCGCCGCCATCGATGTGGCGCTGCAGGCAGAGGATGCGGCGAAGATGCTCAAGCTGCTGGAGATGCTGGAGGACTTGGACGATGTTCAGAACGTGTATTCCAACGCGGACATCTCCGAAGAGGTATTGGCGGCACTTTAGAAATTCCTTTGTGGTGCTTTAGCGCCGGAGAATCCAATCGATATGTGCTGCATGAACCCAGGCTCGAATCGCGGAACCCGGCGACTATGACCCGCATACTAGGCATTGATCCCGGATCTCGTATGACGGGTTACGGCGTGATCGAGGTGCAGGAGCATCGCACGGTGTACATCGCCAGCGGTTGCGTGCGCATCGATGACGAGAATTTTCCGGAACGCCTGCGCACGATATTCGAGGGTGTAGGCGAGGTGGTGGAAAGATACCGGCCGACCGAAATTGCCATTGAAAAGGTGTTCGTGCAGCGCAATGTGGATTCGGCTCTCAAGCTGGGACAGGCACGCGGGGCGGCGATCTGTGCAGTGGTGAGCCGTTCCTTGCCTGTGGCCGAATATTCCCCGACGCAAATCAAGCAGGCCCTGGTCGGGCGTGGGGCCGCGGCCAAGGAGCAGGTAAAGCATATGGTGAAGACTCTGCTTCAACTTATTGAAAATCCGCAAGTAGATGCCGCCGACGCCCTGGCCTGCGCCCTGTGTCACAGCCACACCCGGCATACCCTGAGCCGCTTGCCGGTCGCCGTCCAAGGCATGCGCGGAGGGCGGTGGCGATGATCGGCCGTTTGCGCGGTACCCTGTTATGGAAGTCGGCGCCCCATGTGTTGATGGAGGTGCAGGGCGTGGGCTATGAAGTGGAAGTACCCTTTACCACCTTTTTCAAACTGCCGACGGTGGGGCAGGAGATGACCCTGCACACCCACCTCATCGTGCGTGAAGACGCCCACATGCTCTACGGCTTCGCCACCGAGGCTGAGCGCGCCATGTTTCGCAATCTGATAAAGGTTAACGGTGTGGGGGCGAAGATGGCCGCCACCATCCTGTCGGGCATCGCACCGGACGACTTCATTCGCTGCGTGCGGGATAACGATGTGGCGCGACTGGTCAGACTTCCGGGCGTGGGGAAGAAGACCGCTGAGCGCCTGGTGGTGGAGATGCGTGATCGTTTGGACGCCAAGACCGGCGGCACGGCGGCGCCCTTGGAGGCCGAGGCGGGTGCGCCTTCCATGGAATCCAATGAGGTGAACGACGCCATCAGTGCCATGGTGGCCTTGGGTTACAAGCCCGCCGATGCTAGCCGCATGGTGTTGCGGGTCAATAGCGAGGGTCTGGCCTGTGAAGAGATTATCCGTCGTGCTTTACAAGCAGGATTAAAGGCTTAACAGCTCATTGCAATGTTAATTCTCCCGTCGGGAGGATGTATTAATGGACTGAAAGACCGTATTTCCAGTCGGCTGTTAGGGCGAAATTTGCAGGTTCTATATACTAAGGGCATCATCACACCATGATTCACGATGACCGCATCACCTCAGCCTTGGACCGTCCCGAAGACGAGGTCATCGACCGCGCCATCCGCCCCAAATCCCTGGCGGATTACGTGGGGCAGCCGGCGGTGCGCGAACAGATGGAGATCTTCATCCACGCCGCCAAGGGCCGTGGCGAGGCGTTGGATCACACCCTGATCTTCGGCCCGCCGGGATTGGGCAAGACGACCCTGGCCCATATCATCGCCAATGAATTGGGCGCCAACCTGCGCCATACCGCGGGGCCGGTGCTGGAGCGCGCCGGCGATCTGGCGGCTATCCTCACCAATCTCGAGCCTCGCGACGTATTGTTCGTCGACGAGATCCACCGCCTCAATCCGGTGATCGAGGAGATCCTCTATCCAGCCATGGAGGATTATCAGCTGGATATCATGATCGGCGAGGGGCCGGCGGCCCGTTCCATCAAACTGGACCTGCCGCCCTTCACCCTGGTGGGGGCGACCACCCGCGCCGGGCTGCTGACCTCGCCCTTGCGCGATCGCTTCGGTATCGTGCAGCGTCTGGAGTTTTACAGCATCGAAGATTTGATCGCCATCGTCCAGCGTGCCGCCGCTATCCTGGGTCTGGCGCTTGACCGCGACGGTGCCACTGAGATCGCGCGCCGTTCGCGGGGTACGCCGCGCATCGCCAACCGCCTCTTGCGGCGGGTACGGGATTATGCCGAGGTGAAGGCCGATGGCCGCATCAGCGGCGACGTGGCGGACCGCGCCCTGGACCTGCTGGATGTGGATCACCAAGGATTTGACATGATGGATCGCAAGCTGCTGCTCTCCATCATCGAGAAGTTTGACGGCGGTCCGGTGGGGATAGACAACCTCAGTTCGGCCATCGGCGAGGAACGTGGAACCATCGAGGATGTCCTGGAGCCCTATCTGATTCAGCAAGGCTTTTTGCTGCGTACGTCCCGCGGGCGGGTGGCGACTCGCCATGCCTTTGCCCATTTCGGCCTGGCGCCGCCGCCAGCGGTGGAACGCGAAACGCCAGCCGACCTATTCGAGGACGGCTGATCTTCAGTCCAGATATTTCATGATGACGGCTGTCGTCGTGTTGCGACAATCGTCATTACCATGTCACCGTGGTGGCATGGCGGATTTCATCACTGTATTCCTTTGCTCTACCCGTGATTATCCTGGGAAAAATTCCGCGAATGCTTACAGAAAGCGCCGCTGGCGAAAATACGCTAGAATATGGCGCCATGATGCGCGCACGGCGTTGACTCTGGAAACGTGTAGCCATTTCGAGAAGACTCAATTAGCGATGGAATGTGGCGATGTTCGTGTGGCCGGTACGCGTCTATTATGAGGATACGGATAGCGGTGGCGTGGTTTACTACGCCAATTATCTCAAGTTCATGGAGCGTGCCCGCAGTGAATGGCTTCGCAGTCTGGGTGTCGAGCAGGATGAATTGGTAGAGCGAGAAAGGATCATATTCGCAGTGCGTGCGGTACAGGTGGACTACTTACAGTCGGCGCGATTTAACGATGTGTTGTGGGTGACGGCGGAGATTGCAGAGCGGGGGCGAGCCAGCTTGAGCTTCAGCCAGCAGGTAATGCGTCCCGGCAACGACGAACGCCACCAGGTGCCGCAGGATATGGACACCGCAGATTTCGCCGCTTTAACAGGAGATAAAAGTAAATTGTTGTGTTCCGGGCAAGTGAGGATTGCTTGTCTCGACGCAGTCACCATGCGTCCCCGTTCCATTCCTTCCCATCTATTAGCGGAGATTTCCCGTGTCGGCTGATTTGTCGATCATCCATTTGGTGTTGCACGCCAGCGTGCTGGTGCAGCTGGTGATGCTGTTGTTATTAGGGTTGTCGGTGATGTCCTGGTTCGTGATCTTCCGCAAGCGGCAGATCATGATCGTGGCGCGATCGGCGGCCAAGCAGTTCGAGACGCGCTTCTGGTCGGGCGGTGATCTTGCCCAGTTCTACAAGGAACTCTCGGCACGCAGCGAGCGCATGCGCGGTATGGAAGGAATCTTTCATGCCGGCTTCAAGGAATTCGTGCGCCTGCGCCAGCAGCCGGGCCTGGAAACGCGTGATATCCGCGAGGGTGTGCAGCGCGCCATGCGTGTGGCGCTGAACCGTGAAACCGAGGCGCTGGAACACCATCTGCCCTTTCTCGCCACTGTGGGTTCCACCAGTCCTTATGTCGGTCTGTTCGGTACGGTATGGGGCATCATGAACTCCTTTCACGCCCTCGGTAACGTCAATCAAGCCACTTTGGCCATGGTGGCGCCGGGGATTTCCGAGGCGCTGATAGCCACCGCCATGGGCCTGTTCGCCGCCATACCTGCGGTGATCGGCTATAACCGTTATTCCACGGAGACCGATAGGCTGGTGAACCGCTACGATAATTTTATGGAAGAGTTTTCATCGGTGCTGCAGAGACAGGCCCATAGCTAAGGGGAAGTCGCCATGGCCTTGCGTCGTGTCGGAAAAGGATTGATGGGTGAAATCAACGTCGTGCCCTATATCGATGTGATGCTGGTGCTGCTGGTGATCTTCATGATCACCGCGCCGCTGCTCACGCAGGGGGTGAAAGTCGAATTGCCGCAGGCCTCGGCCAATCCTATTGATCAGGAGGCCAAGGAGCCGCTGGTAGTGAGCGTGGATAAAGCGGGCAATCTTTATCTCAACCTGGGCGAGAACGAGAAAAAGCCGGTGACCGAGGAGGATCTGGTGCGCCGCGCAAGCCTGGTCCTGAAGCAACAGCCGGATGTGCCGGTGCTGGTGCGCGGCGATAAGGACGCGGCCTACGGCAAGGTGGTTTATGCCATGACCTTGTTGCAGCAGGCAGGGGCGCCCAGCGTGGGCCTGTCGACCCAGCCGCCGGAAATATCGTCCCGGCGGCGCTAGGCGCGACGGCGCAAGAGGGTCTATTGAACAGAGTGATTGGTCGCTTGCTGCGATCGAGGTGACATGTTTAATGAATTTTTGAAAAATCCTCGCGCGCTGGTGTATGCGGTATTGGTCCATGTGACCTTGTTGTTGATTTTGGTGATGAGCCTCAAGTGGAACACCAAGCCGACACCTTTGCAGGGCAGCGGCGAGATCGTTAAGGCGGTGGTGATCGACGAGGCCAAGCTCCAGGAGGAGAAGAAGCGTAAGCTCCAGGAAGAACAGCGTAAGCGCAATGCCGAGGAGGCCAAGCGCCGCACAGCGGAACAGAGGCGCCAGGCCGAGTTGCAGAAACAGCACGCCGCGGAGCAGCGACAGCGTGAGGCGCAACAGGCAGCGGAGAAGAAGAAACGGCTGATAGCGGAGCAAAAGCGTCAAGCCAAGATCAAGGCGGATAAAGAGGCCAAGGAACGCCAGCGCATCGCCGAGCAGAAGCGTCAGGCGGAACTTGAGGTCAAGCGTAAGGCGGCGGCAGAGGCAGAGGCCAAACGTAAGGCGGAGGAAGCCAAACGCAAGGCGGAGGAAAAGCGCAAAGCCGATGAGGCACGGCGCCAGCGCGAGAATTTGGAAATGATGAAGCAGCAGATGGAGCAGGAGGAGGCGGATCGTGTAGCGCAGGCCAGGGCGGAGCAGCAGCGACGCGAATTGGCCGCCAAGCTGAATCAGTATGCCTTGCAGTTGAAGAACATTGTAGATCGCAATTGGATTCGTCCACCTACCGCGCGCGTTGGGTTGATCTGTACGGTACATGTGCGAATGATTCCCGGCGGCACTGTGGTGGATGCACGCGTGACGAAGAGTAGCGGTGATGCCGCTTTTGACCATTCAGCGGAGACGGCAGTGTTGAAATCGTCGCCTTTGCCGACTCCTCCTGATCCGTCTCTGCGAGAGTTTGATTTTATATTTAATCCTGAGGGCTGAATTTTGAGTATATTTCAGCGTTTTTGTGCATCGTTCATAGGCTGGTTATTACTGGTCGGTAGCGCACATGCCGACCTGACCATCGAGATCACCCAGGGCGTGGTCGGCGCCACACCCATCGCGATAGTACCCTTCGGTCCCGTCGGGGCGAACCTCCCGGTGGATGTGGCTGATGTTATCAGCGCGGACTTGAAGCGCAGCGGCCGCTTTGCGCCGGTGGCGAGAAACGACTTGATCGCCCGCCCCTACGATGCCTCACAGGTGAATTTCCGCGATTGGCGTCTGCTCAAGGCGGATAACCTGGTTATCGGCAAGGTCACCCCGTTCGGGGCGGGATATGTGGCGCAGTTCCAATTATTCGATGTGTTTCGTGGTGTACAGTTGGCCGGGTACAGCATCCGCAGCGATGCCAAGAGCCTGCGCCGCACCGCGCATCAGATAGCCGATATGATTTATGAAACCCTCACCGGCGAGCCCGGCGCCTTCGCCACCCGTATCGCCTATATCACCGTGACCAATGGCGGCGACGGCAAGCGCCATTATTCATTGCAAGTGGCGGATTCCGATGGTTTCAATCCCCAATCGGTGGTGCAATCCACTCAGCCTTTGATGTCGCCGGCTTGGTCGCCGGACGCTTCCCGCCTGGCCTATGTATCGTTTGAGAACAAACTGCCGAAAATATTCGAGCAGGACCTGCGTACCGGCAAGCGGGATTTGATCGCGAGCTTCCCCGGGATTAACGGTGCGCCGGCCTGGTCGCCGGATGGCACGCAAATGGCATTGGTACTTTCCAAGGACGGCAATCCTGAGATTTATGTGATGAATATGAGAACCAGACGAATGCGGCGTTTAACCAACAGCCTCGGCATCGATACCGAACCATCATGGTCGCCCGATGGCCGTTCCATTATATTTACTTCGGATCGGGGCGGGTCGCCACAGATATATCGCATCTCATCCGGCGGCGGGCGCGCCGAGCGTCTCACCTTTGAGGGCAGCTATAATGCTCGCGCATCATACTCCGCAGACGGTAAAAGCATCGCAATGGTGCATGGGACAGGCAACCGCTTTCAGATCGCCGTGTTGAATCTGCAGAACAGGGCGATGCAGGTATTGACCGACGGTCCACTTGACGAGTCGCCGAGTTTTGCGCCGAATGGTAGGATAATAATTTATGCCGCCGAAGAAAAAAACCGTGGAGTATTAGCAGAAGTATCTGTAGATGGCCGGGTGAAACAACGCCTTTCAGCCCGCGAGGGTGACGCTCGGGAACCGGCTTGGGCACCCTTACGACAATAAACCCAAAGATCAATCGAGGACAGGAGCGTAATATGAACAAGTGGATCAAGGTCGGATTAATCATCATTCCCGTATTGATGCTGGGAGCATGCGGTACAACCGGCGGCGTGAAGAAACAAGAGGGCGCTGCCGAACAGGGCGGTGCGGCTCAGACGCCGGAATCCGCCACCACCACCGGGGTGGAGCCGGGCGGCGGAGCGGAAGCGACACCCTTGCCCGGCGGCGGTGCCGCCACCGGCATGGAAGGAAACGGGGCGCCCAGCGATACAGCGGGACTGTTAGCCAAGAAGGTGGTCTATTTCGATTTCGACAGCAGCACCATAAATGACGAGGATAGAGCCATCATTCAGGCCCATGCCGATTACTTGGTGCAGCACCCCGCTGTCAAGGTGACCCTGGAAGGGCATACCGATGAACGCGGTTCCCGTGAATACAACATCGGTCTGGGTGAACGCCGCGCCAAGGCGGTGGCGGAAATGATGAAACTGATGGGGGTTTCGGCGGATCAGATCAGCACAGTGAGCTACGGTGAAGAGCGCCCCGCGGCCTTGGGTCATGATGAATCCGCATGGCATTTGAACCGTCGTGTCGAAATCGTCTACGGCGGACCATAATGATGCGCGTCGCGCTGTGTGGCATGCTGGCGGCGAGCATCTCGGTGCTGGCGGCGCCCCTCGCAGTGGCAGATACGCAGGGGGCGCCGGTGGTCACGGTAACGGGACAAGCCGCCGGATCTTCCCTGGAGGCGCGTGTTACCAAGCTGGAACGGGTGCTGGACGGACAGGCGCTGGCGGATCTATTGTCACGTATTCAACGTCTGCAGGAGGATGTGCAGAAGCTGCGTGGCGACCTGGAAGTACAGGACAACGATATCAACGGTATCAAGCAGCGTCAGCGCGACTTGTATCTGGATATCGATAGGCGCCTGCAGCAATTGGAGAGCTCGGCGGCCAATGCCAAGGTCGCCCCGGCGACGTCTCAGCCACCGCTGGCGGCGGCACCGCCAGCGGGTGTCGCACCCGGCGCCGCTGCACTCACTCCTGCCATGAGTCCTGCCATGGCGGCGCCGCCTGCCGCACCGACAATGGCTGGCACAGCTATGCCGCCGGCGGCGGCCAATCCGGAGCAGGAACAGGCCGCCTATCAGAAGGCCTTCAATCTGCTCAAGGATGGTCGCTACGATGACGCCGTTGCCGCCTTTAACGATATGCTCACTAACTATCCGGGCGGCAAGCTGGCGGACAATGCCCAATATTGGATAGGTGAGGCGCACTTCGCGGCGCGGCGTTTTCGGGAGGCGGCGGATGAGTTCAGCAAGGTGATCAATAACTATCCGCAAAGTCCTAAGGTGCCCGACGCCATGTTAAAGCTGGGTTTCAGTTATTACGAGCTCGCCGACTGGAGCAAGGCGCGCGGTACCCTGGAACAGCTCAAGGGACGCTATCCCCAGAGCACCGCCGCGCAGTTGGCCGACAGGCGTTTGCAGAAGATGAAGTCGGAAGGGCATTGAGCTGTAAGCTATCGGCGATCAGCCTTCAGCCTTAAGCTTGGCGCTGGAAACTGATCGCTGACGGCATTCCCTATGAATCTGCGTATCACCGAAATCTTTTTATCCCTGCAAGGTGAGAGCCGCACGGTTGGTCTACCCACGGTGTTCGTGCGGCTTACCGGTTGTCCGCTGCGTTGCCGGTATTGCGATACCGCATATGCCTTCCATGGCGGGGAGTCACTGAGTCTCGCCGAAATCATGCAGCGGGTGGCAGCGTACGGAGTCCGCCATGTCACAGTGACCGGAGGGGAACCGTTGGCGCAAAAGGCCTGTCTTGCCCTGCTGACGCAATTATGCGACGCCGGTTATCAGGTCTCGCTGGAGACCAGTGGCGCCATCGCCGTGGATGAGGTCGATCGCCGAGTAAGCAAGGTGATGGATTTCAAGACACCGGGGTCCGGTGAAGTCGCCAAGAATCGATTTGCCAATGTCGGACATCTTGGCGCCCACGATCAAGTGAAGTTCGTGATCTGCGACCGTGCTGACTACGAATGGTCCAAACAGGTGACTGCGGAGCAGCATCTTACCGAACGCTGCGAGGTGTTGTTCTCGCCGAGTGCGCAACAACTGTCGGCTCGGGAACTGGCGGATTGGATCGTGGCCGATCGTCTCCCGGTGCGCTTCCAGATTCAATTGCATAAATATTTGTGGGGCGATGAGGCGGGTAGATAACAAGCAGCAGCGCGTAGAAAATTCCAAGGAGGGCCTAGATAATTCCTATGTAGTCATTCCGGCGAACGCCGGAATCCAGTGTTGAAAATCGTATCCTGCAGGCCGATTCTGGATGCTGGCGTTTATCGGCATGACGACAATGCCTATGGTGGCTTTAGGTGGTGGGAAGAGATTTAGTGGACCCTTTCACCGCCGGATTGACGCAATGTCGTCCAATATCCTGTGCGCCGCCTGGCATAATTAGCGTGAGGTGAATAAATAACGGTGATGTCCGGTTCAACATTGAAAAAAGCTGTGGTTTTGGTCTCCGGTGGCCTGGATTCGGCCACCGTCCTTGCCATGGCCCGCGCGCAGGACTTTGCCTGTTATGCCTTGAGTTTCGACTACGGCCAACGCCATCGCGTCGAGTTGCAGGCCGCGGCGCGGGTGGCGGCGGCCCTGGGGGCTATGGAGCACAAGACTATCAGCCTGGATCTGGGGGGTATCGGCGGTTCCGCGCTCACCGACGCTGCCATCGCCGTGCCCGAGCAGGGCGGCGAGGGCATCCCGGTGACCTATGTGCCGGCCCGCAATACCGTGTTCCTGGCCTTGGCTTTGGGGTGGGCCGAGGTACTGGGGGCGCAGGACATTTTCATCGGCGTCAACGCGGTGGACTATTCGGGATATCCCGACTGCCGACCTGAATTCATCGCCGCCTTTGAAAAAACCGCAAATCTCGCCACCAAGGCGGGAGTGGAGGGACGGCCCTTCCATATCCACACCCCGCTCATCCAGCTGAGTAAGGCCGACATCATCCGCGCGGGGCTGCGCCTGGGGGTGGACTATGCCATCACCGTGTCCTGTTATCAGGCCGACGTGCAGGGGCGTGCCTGCGGTCGTTGCGATTCGTGCCGTTTGCGTCGCGCGGGTTTCATTGCGGCGGGAACGGCCGATCCCACCCCTTACGCCGCAGAGAGGCCCTGAGGTGGGCGGGTGAGGGGAGTGATCCCTAAAAATGGCGCTTCTCATCAATTAAGACATTGAAGACGAATGCGAAAAGCGGTTAAAATGCCGCCCTTTCCGCGGGGCCGTTAGCTCAGTCGGTAGAGCAGTTGGCTTTTAACCAATTGGTCGTAGGTTCGAATCCTACACGGCCCACCAATACTTCATATCCTCATCTGATCGCGGCAGATCACGGCTGCGCCTCTGATTGCACACCCCTATGTGATTGGCCGTCGGCCAGGCCTCGCCCGCTACGCCTAAGTCCTTCTGGCGAACTAGAATGTATTGTATGCCGTCCTCGTTACGGATTTGTATTGGGTCGAGGCAGCCTCAGATCAAGACCTTGAAATATTCCCGGTCGCACATATTTTTGCCGTGTATCCGGCCGTGATGTACCGGCCACAGCCAATTTCAAACCTGAATGGAGGGACGAATCATGTATCGATCATTGTTTCCCCGAGATATCTTTGCCGACCTGGCGCGGTTGCAACGGGAACTGCAACAGAATTTTGATGCTGGGCCTAGTATCCGCGGTATTGGCCGCAGCGGTTTTCCCGCCTTGAATGTGGGCGGCACGCCGCAAGCGGTTGAGTTGTACGCATTTGCTCCGGGCCTGGATCCGGCCAAGATCGAAGTCAATCTGGAGCGGGGTGTATTGACCATATCGGGTGAGCGCACCGCAGAATTGCCGGAACGGGATGAGAAGGCCACGGTGCATATCAATGAACGCTTCGCCGGCCGCTTTCGCCGCGTGGTCAGCCTGCCGGATGACGTCGATACCAACGACGTTTCCGCGGATTATCAAGACGGCGTGTTGCATATCAGTCTCAAGCGTCGCGAGTCGGCCCAGCCACGCCGCATCGTCGTGCAATAACAGAGGAGTATGTACCATGAACGATAATGCCAATGTTGCCAATAAAGCCGCCGAGACCGGCCGCAGCGACGCCGCCTTGCTGCCGGCGGTGGATGTCATCGAGGACGCCGGCGGGATCACGCTGTATGCGGATCTGCCCGGCGTGTCCAAGGACAAGCTAAATCTGCAGGTGGAGGCGGATGTTCTGACCATTGAGGGTGAAGTGAGTCTCAGCACGCCGAGCAATATGGCGGCCAGCCATGTGGAAGTGGATGTGCCGCGCTATCAACGGGTATTTACCCTGTCCAAGGAATTGGACAGCGGGAAGGTTTCCGCCGAGTTGCGGCAAGGTGTACTTCGGCTACGTATTCCCAAGGCCGAACACGCCCAGCCGCGCAAGATCGATATTAAGGTGTCCTGAGTCCCTCAGTAGTTTGCACTAAACCCGCATCAATTATTGATGGAGGTCAAAGATGAAACTGGAAGAGATCAAGCAGGGTGTTTCGAGCTTCTGGGATTCGGTTGCGGAGGGTTGGCATCGTCTGCGCGAATCGGCCGCCAATGCCCTGACCCGCTTTAAGCCCGGTGCGGATGCCGGTCTGCCGGCTAAGGGCGAGGTCGATGACGAGTATTATCTCCCATCCCATGGCTGGGCGATGCTGGGTGGCGACGTCTTTGAAGATGATAAGCGGGTGGTGATTCGTCTGGAAATACCCGGTATGGATAAAAAGGATCTGGACATCGAAGTGCAAGGCGATGTCGTGGTGGTGCGCGGAGAGAAACGCTTCGAGCGTGAGAGCAGCGAAGGTCGTTATCGTGTCCTGCAGTGCGCCTACGGCAGTTTCCGCCGGATTGTCCCTCTCCCAACACCGGTACTGACCGACCAGGCCAAGGCCAACTACAGGAATGGCGTGCTGCGTATCGAACTCCCCAAACCTGCCACGGACAGGCCGCGCAAATTGACCGTCAAGGTTAGCTGAGGGTGATAGTGGGTCGGCGCCCATGTTCAGGGCGCCGCTCCATACAAGGTTTTAGTGGGCTATCTATAATCATCGCGTCTCCAACCCATTGCCCACAGCCTGAAAATGGAGGTGGTGGCCGAGGGGGTAGAGACCAAGTAGCAGTTGGAATTTTTGCGGCGGCTCGATTGTGATGTCATTCAGGGATTTCTCATCAGTCGGCCGCTGCCGGTGGCGGAGATCAATCGCTTTCTGGTGCAGGGGCGCCAGGTGCTGGATTTCGCCCACATCAATGTTCGGTAGTTCTTTCCCTCATTCGCCGCAAAAGCGCTACTATTTAGCATAGTGTGTCAGACGCCACGGTACACATCGCTGGCGATGGCGACCGAGTATGCCGGAATATGCCAGTTCGGCATTGACTCAGCGGCGGACTAGGCGCACTTGCCGCCTGCTAAACAAGTCAGGAGGAGAATCATGACCAAAGATGAAATGAAGACGGCGATTGTGGCGAAGAAGGACAAGTCGGGGATGAGTTGAGAGCAGATTGCTGCAGGTATCGGTATGTCGCCAGTATGGACAGCGTCGGCATGTCTGGGGATGAACAGC
>Ga0316579_10000030_pt1 | contig 32158 bp, 26 predicted proteins | sample J5NA_2_FD_203074 | JGI IMG/M metagenome (GOLD analysis project Ga0316579, IMG submission 203074) | Rhizosphere microbial communities from salt marsh grasses in Alabama, United States - J5-7_160517rDrA | ecosystem: Host-associated > Plants > Roots > Rhizosphere | place: USA: Alabama | collected... | reverse complement strand
CCGGTGGAGCGGCGGCACCCCCGAGGAGCACGGCGTCAAGACCCGCGAGGGCCTCAACGGCCGCAGGCCCGGCGTCCAGCAGCCGGACCAGCTGGGCCGGCACGAGGGCCGTGTAGCGGCGGGGCCCGCGCAGCCTGCCTGCGGCCTCGACGAATCCCTCCGGGGCGAACCCGCCGGAGAGGTCCTGGACCACCGGGACCGTCCCCGACACCAGGGACCGCACGAGGACCTGGAAACCCGCGACGTGGTGGGCGGGCAGGGCCAGGAGCCAGCGTCCCGGTCCCGAGAGGCGGTCGTGACAGGCCGAGGCCGCCGCGAGCAGGGCCGAGGCCGGCAGGAGGGCCCCGCGGGGCGGACCGGTGGAGCCCGAGGTGGACAGGACGGCGACCGTGGGATCGGCGTCGTCGTCCTCCCCGGGGCCCAGGGGCAGGCCCGGACCGAGACCGGGGGCCGGCACCCCGTCCGGGGGGTGGGGCAGGAGCGCCGGGCCGTCCCCCGCGAGGGCGTCTCTGAGATCCTGCAGGAGGTCGACGACCTCCGTTCCGCACGGAACGACAACCGGACGGAGGGCACGACCGGATATTCTGATCACCTGCTCAGAGTAAACATCCAGGACCAATGCGTAGAGAATCAGGATCACTGCGCAGAGCCACCGGGGCGTGGGGGACGTTTTGGGACGTTAGGAGGAGTATGGAGGACGCTGTTGGGGGACGTTCGGAAATGTCTGTTTGGTTCGGTACTAGCGTGGAACGCGCGTTGTTGTCCCGCGCGGCGCGTTCCGTGTTCCCGACATGTGATGGCAGAGTGTGACTCGTGCAGTCCGTCGAGCAGGCCCTCGCCGCCATCGGCCGGGTGGAGCCCGACGTGGCGGAGGACGCGCGTGCCGCCTGGGAGTGGCTGACCGGGGGCGCCGGTCCCGAGGCCGTGACCCAGTGGCGGCTGCAACGCTTCTGCTGGCAGGAGATGACCGACTCCTGGCCCGGTGACGGCCGCGGCCGCTGGCGCGCCGTCCAGGCCCTCGCGGCCCTGCTCGACGCCCTCGGCCTGCAGCGGTACGCGACGATCGCCCGCAGCGAGGCCACGCGGCAGGTCCTCCTCGCGGGGGAGGCCCCCGACCGGGGCCGCGGGCTGGCCCGCAGGGCCTCCCAGCGCTCCGGCATCGATCCGCCCGACACCGAACTGCTCACCTGGGGACCGGTCATGGGCCCGGCCGAGGGCAAGGCACTCGAACAGGTCGCCGACCGCCTGGAGCTGGCGGTCGCCGTGGGGGACCTGCAACCGGGGACCCGCGGCTGGCGCGACCAGCAGGCCGAGATCACCGTGGCGGTGCTCACCTCGCCGGCCCCCGGACTGGCCGGCCGGACCCCCTACGAGGAGATCCTCGACGAACGGCTCTACAGCTGGGTCCGCGGACCGGGTTCCACCACCCGCAGCGGGCTGCTGGCCCCCCTGGAGTCCCGGCTGCGCGAACCAGTCGACCCCGGGATGGCAGCACCGGCCCGTGCCCTGCTGCGTCCCCTGGACTGGCTGCTGACGGAGATCGGCGAGGGGCTGGCGCTGACGGCCGCCGGGTACCTCCCGCCGCGCAGCGTCGCCAGGGCACTGGACGAGCTGGGGTGGCGGGACGAACTCATCGGCCCGGCGACCCGCGAGGTCGACGCCTACCCGGTCCTGGTGCTCCGCGAGACAGCGACCCGCCTCGGGCTGATCCGGCGGCGGGCGGGACGGCTGCTGCTCACCCCCAGCGGCCGTTCGGGGGTCTGCGACGGGCGCGCGCTGTGGATGGAGGTCGCCGCCGGGCTGGTCGGCCCCGAGCAGTCCGCCCTCGCCGTGGCGTGGGAGGTCGTCCTGGCGGTGCTGGAGTCCGGGGACAGCGTCTCGGAGGAGGACGTGCGGGGCCTGGTGCAGGCCGTGGTCACAGAGTCCGGCTGGCGCATGGCCGGCAGGCGCCAGCCCTCGGAGTCCGACACCGGCCCGCTGTTCTTCGCGGTCCTGCGCGAGCTGCGGTGGCTGGAACTGGTCCAGGAGAGCGGCGCGCTGCTCGACCGGCAGCTCCAGGCCAGGCCGGGGGCCGCCGACCTGTTCCGGGCCGCCCTGCGCCACCGGGTGCTGCACCGGGACGTCCTGCCCGGCTGAGCGCCGGTCCGGCGCCGGGGCCCCGTCGGGGGATCAGGAATCGTTCTCCCCGTCCTCGTGGCGCAGCCGCTCCTCGCGCCGGCGCAGGTCCTCCTCCCAGCGTTTGAGCATGTCCTCGTGCTCGGAGTCCACTTGGTTGATCTTCGCGAGGAACTCCGGGTCGTCGTCAGGGCCCGCTGGCGCCCCGGGACCGGGACCCGTGGGACGGGCGCTGCCCCACGGACCCCGCTGCGGCCGGCCGGCCGTCAGCCAGGCCAGGGCCCCGGCGAAGGGGATCACGATGATCAGCACGATCCAGCCGGGCTTGGGCAGGTTGCGGACCTCGTCCTGCGGGGTCTGGATGCACTCGATCAGGCAGAAGACGAGCAGCCCTACCTCCAGCAGCAGCGGCAGGCCCCGGGTCGCCAGGAACAGCACGGTCTCCCCCTTTCCCGCTCCTCGCCGCCGCGGGCCGACGGCAGGGGCGATGTCGAACGTCCGGAACGTCCACCCGTCACGCGGGGGCGGAAGGGAGGCGTCCGGCCAGGCGCGTGAGCCTACGCCGTCGGGACAGGGCCGGGGCGGCATGGGCACCGACGGCCCGGACGACCCGTCGCCCCAGTAGTACCAGGGACGGTACTGTCAGGAGTCATAGGCGGCGTCCGCACCTCGTGGCAGTTTGCCACCTCTGCGATGTGCCCGACGCATCCCGTGCCCCGTGTATGCGTTGCCAGGGTCCGAGCCGTGCGGCTGGTGTACAGACCGTGAGGGGGACGCGAGAGCAGGATCCGTCGGTAGGGCCTGCGGACCGTGCGGTGCTCGGCTCAGGAGAGCACCGTCTGACGAATATCTCGGGGCACCGCCCCTACCGGATACGGCACCGTGGAGGGTGGTGAGAAAGTTACGAACGCATCTGTACGTCGATGTTTTGATATTGATGACAGAAATGCTGCAACCGCTACGAGGATCCTCAATGAGGCCGTGGCAGCCGGGAAGATCATTCCCTACGACAGCACTGCGTCGAGAAGAATGATGAGTTATGTACCGTTTTGGGCCGCTGGTCCGACTATTAAACGTATTTGACATGCCCATGACAACTCGTGATCAACATTATCGAAATGATCGATCACATGCTGTGTGACCTGCGATGATGTGGGTACCTCGGTATTTGACCGCGTTCAGCGTTCCCCGTCGGGACGGCGGTCCGGTATTGCAGAAAGTAACCAACTCGATGGGATGGGGCGGCCGTCAGTAGTACCAGGGGTAGCCGCTCCAGTCCGGGGGACGCTTGGCGAGGAAGGCGTCGCGGCCCTCGGCGGCCTCTGCGGTCATGTAGGCCAGGCGCGTGGCCTCCCCGGCGAAGACCTGCTGGCCCACGAGGCCGTCGTCCACGAGGTTGAACGCGAACTTGAGCATCCGCTGGGCCGTTGGGCTCTTGCCGTTGATCTCGGCGGCCACCTGCAGGGCCGTGGCCTCCAGCTCGGCGTGGTCCGCCACGAGGTTGACGGCGCCCATCGCGTGCATCTGCTCGGCGCCGTAGGCCCGTCCCAGGAAGAAGATCTCCCGGGCGAACTTCTGCCCCACCATCCGGGCCAGGTAGGCCGAGCCGAAGCCGCCGTCGAAGCTCGCGACGTCCGCGTCGGTCTGCTTGAAACGGGCGTGCTCCCTGCTGGCGACGGTCAGATCGCAGATCACGTGCAGGCTGTGCCCGCCACCGGCCGCCCAGCCGTTCACGACGGCGACGACGACCTTGGGCATCGTGCGGATCAGCCGCTGCACCTCCAGGATGTGCAGCCGGCCGCCCGCCGCCGCGACCCTCGTGGCGTCGACGTCGTCGGCGCCCTCACCGGGAAGGCCCGTGGCCGGGTCCACGGTCGTGTACTGGTAGCCCGAACGGCCCCGGATCCTCTGGTCGCCACCGGAGCAGAACGCGCGTCCACCGTCCTTGGGACTGGGACCGTTGCCCGTGAGCAGCACGCACCCGACGTCCGGCGTCATCCGCGCGTGGTCGAGGACCCGGTACAGCTCGTCCACGGTGTGGGGGCGGAAGGCGTTGCGGACCTCGGGGCGGTCGAACGCGATCCGCACGGTGCCCGAGGCCGGGCCCGGGCTCGTGCACCGGTGGTAGGTGATGTCGGTGAGGTCGAAGCCCTCGACGGCCCGCCAGGCCGTCGCTTCGAAGGTCTCGGACACGTCGTGGCTCGTCACGGCGTGACTATATGCCGCGACGATCCCGGTTCCCCGGCACCCGGTCCCCCGCCGCGTCGCGGCGGCCGGTGGGCCAGGATGGGAGGGTGATGGATCGGTGAACCCCGCGACGGCACTGGCGAGGACCGTCGTGCAGGCGCTCGTCGGGGCCGGGATCCGCCGGGTGGTGCTCTGCCCCGGATCCCGCAGCGCCCCCCTGGCCTACGAACTGCACCGCCGCGACCCGGGCACCGGACGGCACTGCCCGGAGGGCCCCGGGCCCCACCTGAACATCCGCCACGACGAACGGGTGGCGGCCTTCGTCGCCCTGGGGATCGGCCGGGCCGGGACGGGCACGGGAGCGGTCGTGACGACCTCGGGGACGGCCGTGGCCAACCTGCACCCCGCCGTCCTGGAGGCGCACCACTCCAACGTGCCCCTCGTCGTGATCACCGCTGACCGCCCCGACCTGTTGCGGGGGACCTGGGCGAACCAGACGACCGATCTGCAGGCCGGCCTCTTCGGCCCGGCGGTCAGGGCCCGTATCGATCTGGAGGACGCCGCGGCGTCGGCCGACCCGGCCGGTTCCGTCCGGGCACTGGCCCGGGTGCTGCGGGCCGCGCGGGGGACGCCGGGCGGGGCGCGTCCCGGTCCCGTCCACCTGAACCTCGGCTTCACCATGCCGCTGCTCCCCGACACCGTGCCCGGTGTCCCCGGCGGCGTGCCCGGCACCACCCACCCGCAGGGGGGGCCGGGGACGGCGGACGGCGGCAGCGGCGTGCGGGAGCTGCTCGACCTCACGGGGACCGGACCTGTCCCTCCCGGTGGGGCGCTGACCGCGCCGGATCCTCTGGACCTCCTGGAGGGCGCCGGACCGCGGACGGTCGTCGTGGCCGGGGACGGCGCCGGGCCGTGGGGAGCCCTGCTGGCCCGGCGTTTCGGCCTGCCGCTGCTCGCCGAGCCCTCCTCGGGGTCGAGGACCGGGCCGAACGCCGTCGGCCCCTACCGCCTGCTGCTGGACGTCCCGGCACTGGGCGGAGGGATCGAGCGGGTCGTCGTCCTGGGGCGCCCCACCCTGTCGCGTCCCGTGACCCGCCTGTTCGAGGACCCCGGGGTCGAGGTGGTCCTCGTGACCGAGCACCCGCAGTGGCCAGAACCCGGCCGGGAGGCCCGGCGCGTGCCCCTCGCGAGCCTGGAACCGGTCCTCCGCGACGCCCCGCCCCCCGCCGACGGCTGGCTGCTGGCCTGGCGGGAGGCCGGAGCGGTCGCGACCGATGCCGTCGACGCCGTCCTGGACGGCGTCGAGGGCCTGACCGGTCCCCTGGTGGCCCGGGAGGTCGCTGCCGCGACCGGGCCGGGGCAGCGGCTGATGGTCTCGGCCAGCAATCCCGTGAGGGACCTCGACCTGGTCATGCGGCCGGTACCGCAGCCGGCGGCGCCGTCCGTCCTGGCCAACCGCGGCCTTGCCGGAATAGACGGGATCCTGTCCACCGCCTCCGGCCTGACGCTGGCCCCGGGCGCTGACCCCGTGGCGCCCGTCCGCGTCCTCGTGGGGGACCTGGCGTTCCTGCACGATCTGAACGCCCTGTGGACCGGACCGGACGAGCCGCCCGTCCGGCTCCAGGTCGTGGTGGTCAACGACCGCGGGGGAGGGATCTTCTCGCTGCTGGAGCACGGTGAACGGGCACTGGGGAGCCCGGACCGGGCCAGGACGTTCGAGCGGGTCTTCGGAACTCCTCACTCGGCCGACCTGTCCGCCCTGTGCGCGGGCTACGGTGCCGCGCACCGGGAGGTCACGGACCTGGCCGGCCTGCGGCTGGCCCTGCGCGAGCCCCGGGGGGGCATCGACGTCGTCGAGATCCGCACCCACCGGTCGGACCTGCGCGAACTGCACCGCAGGATCCGCTCCGAGGTGACGGCACGGATCGGCCCCGTCATCGTCCCCTGAGCGTCCCGGAACCGCATCGAGACACCGACCGAATGGTCGATCAGGAAATTCGTCAGGACCGCCACCACCGCACCGTCCAGGTCCTGGCCGGTCTGTTCGTGGCGGCCTGGGGCCCTGTCGACCGACCGCGCCACCCGCACCTGGTGCCCGGGACCTGAACCGTCCCGCCCCGCCCGGCCGGGGGCAGGAGCCCTCAGAGGTCCAGGCCGAGGTCCAGGGCCGGGGCGGAGTGGGTGAGGGCGCCGACGGCGAGGTAGTCCACGCCGGTCTCGGCGTAGCTGCGGGCGACGGCCAGGGTCAGGCCGCCGGAGGACTCCAGCTTCACGCCGGTGTCCCTCACGGCCCGCACGGCGCGTTCGCAGTCCCGGGGGGTGAAGTTGTCCAGCAGCACCAGTTCCGCCCCTGCCCCGACGGCCTGCCCGAGTTCCTCCAGGGAGGTGACCTCCACCTCGCACGGCAGGTCCGGGGCGAACCTCCGGGCCGCCCGCAGGGCGGCCGTCACCGATCCGGCCAGTTCGATGTGGTTGTCCTTGATCAGGACGGCGTCGCCGAGGCCCAGCCGGTGGTTGGCCCCTCCGCCGCGGCGGACGGCGTACTTCTCCAGCAGCCGCAGGCCGGGCAGGGTCTTGCGGGAGTCGCGGATCGCGCAGCCCGTGCCCGCGACGGCGTCCACCCACCGGCGGGTGAGGGTGGCGATCCCGCTGAGGTGGCACAGCAGGTTGAGCAGGGTCCGCTCGACGGTCAGCAGTTCGCGGGCGGGCCCGCGAACCCGGGCGACCTCCTCGCCCGCGCGCACCCGCGCACCGTCGGCCGGCCCGCCCGACAGGGTCAGGCGCCGGGACGCGGGCCCGGCGAGTTCCAGCAGGGCCGTCGCGACGGGCAGGCCGGCGAGGACGCCGTCCGCGCGGGTCGCGATGGACCCCTCGGCCACGGCCTCGGGGGGGACCGTTGCCCGGGTCGTCGCGTCCGGTCCGTACCGCAGGTCCTCGGCGAGAGCCGTTTCGATCACTCTGCGGACGTCGTCGGGTTCCAGGCCGGCCGCCCGGAGGACCGCGGCCGTCCCGCCGGACAGGGGCGTGCCGGACGGGGCGCCCGGGCCGTGAGGGCCGGGGACGCCGGGGACGCCTGCGGTGCCCGACTGCACGGTCATGGGGTTCCTCCCTGCATCGCGGGCAGCGGCCGGTGCCGATCACTCTCGTCGATCGTGAAACGGGTGTCGACCCCCGGATCCTCGAGCGCCAGCACGAGGCTGGACGGCCGGGAACCGTCCGTCGCTGGGAAGTCCTCCCGCACGTGGCACCCCCGGGACTCCTCCCGGGCGAGTGCCGCGGTGATCACCGCCCGCGCGGCGAGAGCTGACAGCGCCGTGCGGCCGCACGGGTCGGTCACCCGTCCCTCCGGCGGCGTGGCGGCGGCCAGGGCCCGTTCCAGCCCGTGCGCCGTACGGCCGATCCCGACGTCGGTGCTCATGGCCCGGCGCAGGTCCCCGGAGGCCGTGGAGAGTTCCCCGGACGCCGCCTCGTCCGCGCCGGACCCACCGGGGTCGGCGGGGAGCTGCCCGGGGTGCGGCGGCAGTCCGGGCAGCTCCCGCGCGAGCGCCTCGACGCAGCGGCGCCCCAGGACGAGCGCCTCGAGGAGACTGTTGGAGGCCAGCCGGTTCGCCCCGTGCAACCCGGTCCTCGCGACCTCGCCCGCCACGAACAGCCCGGGCACCCGCGTGCGTCCCGAGAGGTCGCACAGGACCCCGCCGCACAGGTAGTGGGCCGCCGGCACGACGGGGATCGCCTCGCGCACGGGGTCGATCCCCGCGGCGAGGCAGGACGCCGTCACGGTCGGGAAGCGCTCGGCGAAACCGGGCAGGCCCGTCGCGTCCAGGTGCACGTGGTCGCTGCCCTCCCGCGCCATGACCCGCGTGATCGCGCGTGCGACCACGTCGCGGGGGGCCAGCTCGGCCCGCGGGTGGACGCCGGCCATGAACCGGCGGCCCCGCGCGTCCAGCAGCAGGCCGCCCTCGCCCCGGACGGCCTCGGTGACCAGCGGCAGCCGGCCCGCGGCACCGGGGGCCCACAGCGCGGTGGGATGGAACTGGACGAACTCCACGTCGCACACGGCCGCCCCGGCCCTCAGGGCCAGGGCGAGGCCGTCCCCGATGGCCACGGAGTGGTTCGTCGTCGTGGCGTACAGGGCACCGAGCCCCCCGGTCGCCAGCAGGACGGCGCGGGCCGGCACGGTCAGGCGCTCCGGCGGGGGGTCCGCCCCCGGCGGCAGGGCCGTGGCGCCCGCCGACAGGTCCATGGCGCACGACGCGCCGACGATCCGGCCGCGGTCCCCCAGCAGCAGGTGGCGCACGGTGTAGCCGGTGAGCAGGGGCACGCGGGCGTCCCGGGACGCCTCGAGCAGCGCCCGTTCGACCTCGGCCCCGGTGGCGTCCCCGCCGGCCCGCACGATCCGGAAGGCGCTGTGCCCGCCCTCCCGCGTGCGGATCAGATCCCCGTCCGGGCCCGTGTCGAAACCGGCTCCCAGTTCCACCAGGCGTTCGATCGCCGGCGGGCCGTCGGCCAGGAGGGCCCGTACGGCCGTGGGATCGCACAGCCCGGCGCCGGCCGCGAGGGTGTCCCGGACGTGCAGTTCGAGATCGTCGGCCGCCTCGCCCCGGGCTGCCGGGCCACCCGCCGGGGCCGGGGGCAGGGGCACGGCGACCCCGCCCTGTGCCCACCGGGTGCTGCCGGCCGCTGCCCCCGTCCTGGTGACGACCAGCACGGAGAGACCGAGCTGCACGGCCTCGACGGCCGCGGTGAGCCCCGCGGCACCGCTGCCGACCACCAGCAGGTCGACAGGGGTGCCGAGACCGTCCGGAACGGGTCTCATTCGCCGTCGGCGGGGGTGCCGATGGCGATCATCCGCTCGACGGCGGAGCGCGCCCGCCGCGCGATCGGGGCGGGGACGTCGACCTCGTCCCGCCCCTCCCGCAGGCACCGCACCAGGGCCTCCGGAGTGATCATTTTCATGTACCGGCAGGAGGCAGCGGGGTCGACGGGGCGGAAGTCGACGCCGGGGGCCGCCTTGCGCAGCTGGTGCAGCATCCCGATCTCGGTGGCGACCAGCACCGTCGAGGACCGGCCGGTCCGGGCCGCCTCGAGCATCTGTCCCGTGGACAGCACCTTCACCCGCTCGGGGGCGACGGCCCCCTCCTGCGCCCGGTGGATCGCCGAGGACGTGCAGCCGCACTCGGGGTGGATGAACAGGTCGGCCTCCGGCACGGCGTCCGTCGCTGCCGTGAGCGCCTCCGCGCTGATCCCGGCGTGCACGTGGCACTCGCCCAGCCACACCCGGAGGTCGGTCCGTCCCGTCCTGCGGCGCACGTGGGCCCCCAGGAACATGTCCGGGCCGAACAGCACCTCGGTGCCGGCCGGAACGGACTCGACGACCTCGACCGCGTTCGAGGAGGTGCAGCACAGATCCGACTCGGCCTTGACCTCTGCCGTCGTGTTGACGTAGCTGACGACGACGGCCCCGGGGTGCTCGGCCTTCCATTCCCGCAGCTGCGCGGCGTCGATCTGGTCGGCCAGGGAGCAGCCCGCCCGGGCGTCGGGGATGAGGACGGTCCGGTCCGGGGCGAGGATCTTGGCGGTCTCGGCCATGAAGTGGACCCCGCAGAAGACGATCACCCGTGCGGTGCTGGCCGCCGCGATCCTCGACAGGGCCAGGGAGTCCCCGACGTGGTCCGCGATGTCCTGGATCACGGGTTCCTGGTAGTTGTGCGCGAGGATCACGGCGTCCCGCTCGGCGGCCAGACGCCGGACCTCCCGTGCCCACCGCGACCCCGGACCGTAGGACTCCTGTTCGTAGGACCCCTCGCCGGAGGGTCCCCGGCCGGGGGAAGCGCCAGAGCCCCCCCGGACCCCGGACGGTCCCGGGGCCGTCGGCGCGGTACCCGTCGCGTTCCCCGCAGCGCCGTTCCCACCCTGCTCTGCCGACAGCATGGAGCACCTCTCGTGACCTGGTGGACGGAACGGTCGGCCGGCGTGCCCGTCGCAACGGTGCGACCCGCCGCGACCCGGCGTCTGCTGGCGGACCGTCAACAAGACTACTCGCGACCGGGCCGGCCGCCCGTCCGGCGAGGAGCCGAACGTCGGCGTCAGTCCTCGCGGACCTGCGGGGACAGCGGGTCCGTCAGCGCATGGCGCATCGGCTCCAGCTTCGCCGCCGACTCGGCGAGCTCGGCCAGGGGGTCCGAACCGGCGACGATCCCGCACCCCGCGAACAACCTCATCCGGCGGGGGTCCCGCCCGTCGATCCTGCCGCAGCGCAGGGCGATCCCCCACTCGCCGTCCCCGACGGCGTCCATCCACCCCACGGGGCCGGCGTACCGGTCACGGTCCATGCCCTCGACCCGTTCGATGAGCGCGGAGGCCCGCGTCGTGGGGGTCCCGCACACGGCGGCCGAGGGGTGCAGGGCAGCGGCCAGCCCCAGGCTGGGGGTGTCGTCCGTCAGCACCCCGGTGACGTCGGTCGCCAGGTGCATCACGTTGGCCAGGTGCAGCACGAACGGGGACTCCGGAACATTCGTCGTGCTGCAGTGGGGGGCGAGGGCCGAGGCGACCGACCGGACCGCGTACTCGTGCTCCTCGAGGTCCTTGCTGGACCGCGCCAGCGAGGCGGCCAGCGCCAGGTCCCGCTCGTCGTCACCGGAGCGGCGGATCGTCCCGGCCAGGACCCGGGAGGTCACCAGCCCCTTCTGCCGGCGCAGGAGCATCTCCGGTGTCGCGCCGACCAGGCCGTCAACGCTGAAGGTCCAGCACCCGGGGTAGCGGTGGGCCAACCGGTGCAGCAGCCACCGGGGATCGACGGGAGCCTGCGCCTCGGCCATGACGTCCCGGGCGAGGACGACCTTGTCCAGGTCCCCGGACCCGATCCTCGCGATCGCCTCGGCGACCGTCGCCCGCCAGTCCTCGGGGGAGCGGGCGCCGGGGGCCAGGACCACCCGTCCGGGGGAACGCACCGGCTCCGGGTCGGGCAGGCCGGCGGTCGGAACGACCGCCCCGCTGCCGATCGTCGTCAACCACCACCGGCCCTGGTGGAGCCCGACGACGACCCGGGGGACGACGAGGACCCCCCCGGCGGGGGAGGAACCGGAGAACGAGAAGGACCCGAAGGCGACCGGACCGGTCCCGGGCAGGCCGACCTCGTCGCGGACGACGGCCCGCCCCGCCAGGCGAAGCCACGCGTTCTGGGCATCGACGAAACGGTCCGGCCCTGTGGCCTCGTACCGCCAGACCTCGCCCCAACCGACCATCCCCTCCCCGCGGCGGATCCAGGCCAGCGGTGCCCTGGCGGGCAGCAGGTCCAGCAGCGGACCGGGATCGGTCAGGGACAGGGTGCGGGCCACCAGAGGAGCGGCGGCAGGTGCCGTGGTCATCGCCGTCCACTGTAGGCGCCGGTCCCGCCGGACCGCCCCACGGGACCGTGCACGGTGTCCCTGCCGTGCCCCCTCGCGAGGTGCCCCCGCCGGCCCCCGTCCCCCCGCGACGGCCGGCGCCTCCTGCCGCACGGGAAGGTCCCTGACCTGCGACGTCCGTTCCCGATCACGGTGGCTCCGCCGGGGCGGGCAGAGGGACGGGTGAGACCATGGGGCCATGGCACGCGCCGGACTGGACAAGGAACCCCACGAGGTCGCAGCGATGTTCGACGACGTCGCCGCCCGGTACGACCGCACCAACACGGTGCTGTCCCTCCGCCGGGACCTGCGCTGGCGCAAGCACCTGACCCGGGCGCTGGACCTGCGACCCGGGGAACTGGTGCTCGACCTCGCCGCCGGGACGGGGGCGTCGAGCGAACCGTTCGTCCGGGCGGGGGCCCGCGTGGTCCCCTGCGACTTCTCCCGCGGGATGCTGGCCGCGGGACGCCTGAGCCGGCCGGGGCTGCCCTTCGTCGCGGGGGACGCCACCCGGCTGCCGTTCGCCACGGCCTGCTTCGACGCCGTCACCGTCTCCTTCGGCCTGCGCAACGTGGTGGATCCCGACCGCGCGCTCGCGGAGCTGCTCAGGGTCACCTGTCACGGCGGCCGGATGGTGGTCTGCGAGTTCTCCCTCCCCGCGCGGTCGGTCCTGCGCGGCCTGTACAGCAACTACCTCGTGCGTGCCCTGCCCCGGGTGGCCCGAAGGGTCGCCACCAACCCGGAGGCGTACGTCTACCTGGCCGAGTCGATCCGTCAGTGGCCGGACCAGGCCGGGCTCGCCGAGCGGATCCGGACCGCGGGCTGGGAGGACGTCTCCTGGAAGAACCTCTCGGGCGGGATCGTGGCACTCCACCGGGCCGTTCGCCCCTGACTTCCCAGCACGACGGGGCCGGTCCCGGACCGGCCCGGGACCTTCAGCGGCCCTCCCCCCGCGGGCCGATGCCTGCGGGAGGGGCCGGCGGATCGCGTCCGGGACCGCACGGACCTGGGCCACGGGCCCCGGGGACGTGCGAATACACTCCCCTGCTGGGTTCGTGAACCAATTCACAAGCACACACGCGAAGGTCACGCCGTGAGCGACAGTTCCACAGCACCGAGCCGGTCGACGCCGGGCACCGCCGACGACGCGGACGTCATCGTCGTCGGCGCGGGTCCGGCCGGGGCTGCGACAGCTGCCCACCTCGCCAGGGCGGGGCACGAGGTGCTCGTCCTGGACAGGTGCGCGTTCCCCCGTCCCAAGGTCTGCGGCGACGGGCTGACCCCCCGGGCCGTGCGCGAACTCGTCAGTCTCGGGGTTCCCACCCCGATCGGCGACCCGGCCGGGGGCGGCTGGGCCCGCAACACGGGACTGCGCATCGTTGCGGGGCGCACCCGCCTGGAACTTCCGTGGCCGCAGCTGGGTTCCTTCCCCGACCACGGCCTGGTCTGCCCGCGGGAACGTTTCGACCACCTCCTGGTCGAGCACGCGCGCGCCGCCGGTGCCGGCGTGCGGGAACTGACCACCGTGACCGGGCCGCTCCTGCACGAGCGCACCGGGCGCGTGGTCGGGGTCCGCGCGAGCGTGCTCCCGGACGACGCCCCCCGCCGGCCGGGCCGCTCCGGCCCGGGCGGGGACGGGACCGGCGCGGGCGGGGCGGTCGAGCGCGTCTACCGCGCTCCACTGGTCGTCGCAGCGGACGGGGCCTCCGGCCGGTTGGCGCTCGGCCTGGGGATCCCCCGCCGGCAGGACCGGCCGATGGGGGTGGCCGTGCGCACGTACTACCGCGGCCCGCGGCCCCGGGACGAGTGGCTCGAGAGCTGGCTGGAGCTCTGGGACGGCCCCGCCCACCGTTCGAACCTCCTGCCCGGCTACGGCTGGGTCTTCGACATGGGCGACGGCACCAGCAACGTCGGCCTCGGCATCCTCAACTCCTCCGCGGCCTTCGGCAGGGTCGACTACCGTGACCTGCTGCGCCGCTGGGTCTCCGGCCTGCCGGGGGAATGGGGCTTCACCGAGGACAACCTCGTGGGGCCCGTCCGCGGCGCGGCCCTTCCGATGGGGCTCAACCGTTCGCCGCAGTACGCCCGCGGACTGATGATGGTCGGGGACGCCGCCGGGCTGGTGAACCCGTTCAACGGCGAGGGGATCGCCTACGCGCTGCAGTCCGGCCGGATGGCTGCCGAGTGCGCGACCCAGGCCCTGGCCCGCCCCCCGGGTCCGGGCAGGGAACGGGCGCTCATGGCCTACCCCCGGGCACTGCACGAACAGTTGGGCGGGTACTACACCCTGGGTCGGCTCTTCGTCCGTCTCATCGGCCATCCGGAGGTCATGAGACTGGCTACCCGGTACGGTCTACCTCGTCCGACTTTGATGCGTTTCACGCTCAAGCTGATGGCGAACCTGACCGAACCCCGGGGTGGCGACGCGATGGACAGAGTGATCAACGGCCTGAGTCGTCTGGCTCCCACGGCATGAGGGGGACGGCGATGCTGCCCTTCCGGGGGGCCGACCGGTTCCCGTCCGAATCGCTGCGGGGCCACCCGCGCCGGTCCGAACGGCCGCGGACCCTAGGATGGGCCCCGGCGTGGCGCGGCACGCCCCGCCGGAAGGGGACAAGGCCACCGATGCTTCACGAGTGGAGAAGGGTGAGGACGTGAACCCGTACGTACCGATCCTCGTCCTGACCGGGTTGGGAGCCGCGTTCGCCGTGCTCTCCGTCGCGGCCAGCTTCCTGATAGGCCCCCGCAGACGCAACCGCGTCAAGCTCGACGCCTACGAGTGCGGGATAGAACCGACCCCGCACGCCGTCGGCGGCGGGCGTTTCCCCGTGAAGTACTACCTCGTGGCAATGCTGTTCATCGTCTTCGACATCGAGAGCGTCTTCCTCATGCCCTACGCGGTTGCCTTCGGCAAGCTGGGGCTCTTCGCCTTGGTCGAGATGGTGGTGTTCATGGTCACGGTGTTCGTCGCCTACGCCTACATGTGGCGTCGCGGCGGTCTGGACTGGGACTGACGGGCCGGCCGGACGCGGCGGGGCGGAGAGGAACCTGATGGGTGTCGAGGAGAAGGTGCCGAGCGGCTTCCTGCTCACCTCGGTGGAGAAGCTCGCCGGCTACGTGCGCAAGAGCTCGCTGTGGCCCGCGACGTTCGGACTGGCCTGCTGCGCGATCGAGATGATGTCGACGGGCGGGCCACGGTACGACCTGGCCAGGTTCGGGATGGAGGTCTTCAGGGCCTCCCCCCGGCAGGCCGACCTGATGATCGTGGCGGGGCGGGTCAGCCAGAAGATGGCCCCGGTCCTGAGACAGATCTACGACCAGATGCCCGAGCCGAAATGGGTCCTCTCGATGGGGGCCTGCGCCTCCTCCGGCGGGGTCTTCAACAACTACGCGGTCGTGCAGGGCGTCGACCACGTCGTCCCGGTGGACATCTACCTCCCGGGCTGCCCTCCCCGTCCCGAGATGCTGATGAACGCCATCCTGGAACTGCACCGGCAGATCGCGGGCTCCCCGCTGGGGGCCGGCCGCGTCGCCGCCGCCAGGGCAGCAGAGGAAGCCGCCATGGCCGCGGTGCCCACCTCACGGATGAAGGGTTTGCTGCGGTGAGCGACACCCCACGGGCCGGCGGGCCCGGCGACGCCGAGGAGCCCCGCGACTCGCTCGCCGTCCCCGAACCGGGATCCGAACAGGTCGTCGGGGTCCGGCAGGGCATGTTCGGCGACAGCGGGTCGGGCGACACCTCAGGTTTCTCCGAACTCGTCGAGACCGTCGCGATGCCGGGACCCTCCGCCCGTCCCTACGGAGGGGACTTCGACGTCGTCGTCGATCACCTCTCCACCGCGCTGCGGGAAGCGGGCGAGGACATCGAGCAGGCGATCGAACACGTCGTCGTCGACCGCGGTGAGCTGACCCTGCGGGTGCGCGCCGTGAGCCTGCCCGCCGTGGCCCGTGCGCTGCGGGACTGGCCGGACCTGCGGTACGAGCTGCTCAGCGGGGTCAGCGGGGTGCACTTCCCCTCGGACACCGGCCGCGAGCTGCGCGCCGTCTACCACCTGCTGTCACTGACCCACGGCAGGCGCCTGCGCCTGGAGGTCACCTGCCCGGACGCCGACCCGCACGTGCCGTCGGTGGTCGACATCTATCCCACGGCCAACTGGCACGAGCGCGAGACCTGGGACTTCTTCGGCATCCGGTTCGACGGGCACCCCTGCCTCACGCGGATCGAGATGCCCGACGACTGGCCGGGGCACCCGCAACGCAAGGACTACCCGCTCGGCGGGATCGCCGTGGAGTACAAGGGCGCTACGGTCCCCCCGCCGGACACCCGGAGGTCGTACAGGTGATGAGCGAGGAGACCCCGCGCACCGGGACGGACGGACCCGACGGGACCGGGGGGACCGGCGCGCCGGAGGACCGGGCCCCCGAGTTCACGGCGACCGGCGGCGACTGGAAGGACGTCGTCGAGCAGGCCGCGAACCTCGGCGAGGAGCGGATCGTCGTCAACATGGGTCCGCAGCACCCGTCCACCCACGGGGTCCTGCGGCTGATCCTGGAGATCGACGGCGAGACGGTGACCGAGGCCCGGTGCGGGGTCGGCTACCTGCACACGGGGATCGAGAAGAACATGGAGTACAGGACGTGGACCCAGGGGGTCACGTACTGCACCCGCATGGACTACCTCACCCCGTTCTTCCAGGAGACGGCCTACTGCCTGGCCGTGGAGAGGCTCCTGGGGATCACGCAGGACGTGCCCGAGCGGGCCACGGTCGTCCGGGTCCTGCTCATGGAGCTCAACCGGATCGCCTCCCACCTGGTCGCGCTGGCCACCGGGGGGATGGAGATCGGGGCCCTCACCGTCATGACGGTCGGTTTCCGCGACCGCGAGGTCGTCCTGAAACTCTTCGAACGGATCACCGGCCTGCGCATGAACCACGCGTTCGTCCGCCCGGGCGGCCTGGCGCAGGACCTTCCCCCCGGGGCGCTGGAGGCCGTGGAGGAGGCCGTCCCGGTCCTGACGCGCGGCATCCGCGACATCGAGAAGCTCTGCAACGAGAACCCGCTGGTCAAGGCGAGGATGCAGGACGTGGGGGTCCTCGACCTCACCGGTTGCACGGCCCTCGGGGTCACCGGGCCCGTCCTGCGCGCGACCGGCCTGCCCCACGACCTGCGCCGCAGCGAGCCGTACTGCGGGTACGAGGACTACGAGTTCGACGTGGTCACCCGGGACTCCGCGGACTGCTACGGGCGGCTGCGCATCCGCATCGACGAGATGTACGAGTCGCTGAAGATCGTCCAGCAGTGCGTGGACCGGCTGCGCGGGAACGGCGGACCGGTCATGGTGGGCGACAAGAAGATCGCCTGGCCGGCCCAGCTGGCGATCGGCGCGGACGGCACGGGCAACAGCCTCGATCACATCCGCGAGATCATGGGTACGTCGATGGAGTCCTTGATCCATCACTTCAAGCTGGTCACCGAGGGCTTCCGGGTCCCGGCGGGGCAGGTGTACACGGCCGTCGAGTCGCCACGCGGGGAGCTGGCCTGCCATCTGGTCTCCGACGGCGGGACCAGGCCCTACCGGGCGCACTTCCGCGACCCGTCGTTCGTCAACCTGCAGGCCGTTGCCGCGGTGAGCGAGGGCGGCCAGGTCGCCGACGTCATCGTGGCAGTGGCTTCCCTCGACCCCGTGATGGGGGGAGTCGATCGCTGATGCCTTTCACCGACACCGTTCGCGAGCGGCTGGGCGCCGATGCGCGCGAGATCATGGCCCGGTACCCCGAGCCCCGCTCCGCGCTCCTGCCGATGCTGCATCTGATGCAGAGCGAGGAGGGTTTCGTCAGCGGTGACGGGATCGCCCTGTGCGCGGAGCTGCTGGGGCTGAGCACGGCGGAGGTCTCGGCCGTCGCCACCTTCTACTCGCAGTTCAAGCGGCACCCCAACGGCGACTACACCATCGGGGTCTGCACCAACACCCTCTGCGCGATCATGGGCGGGGACGCGATCTTCGCGGCGCTCCAGAAGCACCTGGGGGTGGGGGACGGCGAGACCACCCCCGACGGCAGGATCACGCTGGAGCGGATCGAGTGCAACGCGGGCTGCGACTACGCGCCCGTCGTCATGGCCAACTGGGAGTTCTTCGACAACCAGACGCCGAGCAGCGCCACGGAGCTCGTCGACGAGCTCCGTCTGGGCAAGGACGTCGCGCCGACCCGCGGGGCGGGCAAGGTGTGCACCTTCAAGGAGGTCTCCCGGGTCCTGGCCGGTTTCGCCGACGGCCGGGCCGACGAGGGCGTCGGTGCCGGGGCGGCGTCGGTCCGGGGCACGGAACTGGCACGGGAACGCGGGTGGAAGGCCCCCGGGCCCACGACCACCGGCGAAGGGGAGGGGTGAGGATGGCCACCGCTCTGACGCCGGTCCTCAGCGAGTTCTGGGACCGGCCCGAGTCGTGGACCCTGCGGACCTACGAGAGCCACGGCGGGTACCGGGCCCTGCGCGCGGCACTGGACCGCAGGCCCGAGGAGATCGTGGATCTCGTCAAGGCCTCGGGCATCCGAGGCCGGGGCGGCGCGGGCTTCCCGGCGGGGCTGAAGTGGAGCTTCCTGCCGGCCCCCGACGGCGGTCCGCGCTACCTCGTGGTCAACGCCGACGAGTCCGAGCCCGGCACCTGCAAGGACGTCCCGCTGCTCATGGCGACCCCCCAGACCCTCATCGAGGGGATGGTGATCGCCTCCTACGCGATCCGGGCCGAACGGGCCTTCGTCTACCTGCGCGGCGAGGTCGTGCACGTGTACCGCAGGCTCCTGCGGGCACTGGAGGAGGCGCGGGAGTCCGGGTACGTCGGGAAGAACATCCTGGGCTCGGGTTTCGACCTCGAGATCGTGATGCACGCCGGTGCCGGCGCCTACATCTGCGGCGAGGAGACGGCGCTGCTGGACTCCCTGGAGGGACGGCGGGGGCAGCCGCGCCTCAAGCCGCCCTTCCCCGCGGTCGCGGGGCTCTACGCGCGCCCGACCGTCGTCAACAACGTCGAGTCCATCGCATCGGTGCCGTCGATCGTGAGCAACGGGCCGGAGTGGTTCGCCGGCATGGGCACCGAGCGTTCGACCGGCTTCGGCCTGTTCTCGCTGTCCGGTCACGTCAAGCGCCCCGGCCAGTACGAGGCGCCCCTGGGGATCACCCTGCGGGAGCTGCTCGACATGGCCGGCGGCATGCGGGACGGCAACGAGCTGAAGTTCTGGACGCCGGGAGGGTCCTCGACCCCCCTGTTCACCGCCGAGCACCTCGACGTCCCCCTGGACTTCGAGTCCGTCGCCGCGGCCGGGTCGATGCTGGGGACCCGCGCCCTGCAGATCTTCGACCACACCACGTGCGTGGTGCGGGCCGTGCTGCGATGGATGGAGTTCTACCGCCACGAGTCCTGCGGCAAGTGCACCCCCTGCCGGGAGGGTACGTACTGGATGACCCAGGTGCTGCGGTCCCTCGAGGCCGGGGAGGGCGTCCCGGAGGACCTGGACAAGCTCCTGGACGTGTGCGACAACATCCTGGGCCGGTCCTTCTGCCCGCTCGGCGACGGGGCCACCAGCTGCGTCACGTCGTCGATCCAGCACTTCCGGGACGAGTACCTGCGCCACCTCACCCACGGTGGCTGTCCCTTCGACCCCATGGAATCGACCCTCTTCGCCGGAGCGAGCGCCTGATGACCGTCACCGCGAACCCCCCAGCCGCAGGCCCGGCCCCGCGGGACGTGCCCGAGGAGACGGTCACGTTCACCATCGACGGCATCGAGGTGACGGTGCCGAAGGGCACCCTGGTCATCCGGGCGGCGGAGCGGATCGGGATCGTGATCCCGCGCTTCTGCGACCACCCGCTGCTCGAACCGGTCGGGGCCTGCCGGCAGTGCCTGGTCGAGGTCGCGACCCCCGGGCCGGACGGGACCCTGCGTCCCATGCCCAAGCCGCAGAGCGCGTGCACCCTGAAGGCCACGCCCGGCATGGTCGTGCGCACCCAGCACACCTCCCCGGTCGCGGCCAAGGCGCAGCGCGGGGTCATGGAGCTGCTGCTCATCAACCACCCCCTGGACTGCCCCATCTGCGACAAGGGCGGGGAGTGCCCCCTGCAGAACCAGGCGATGAGCCACGGGGACGCGACGGGCCGTTTCACCGGCGTCAAGCGGACCTTCCCCAAACCGATCCGGATCTCCACCCAGGTCCTGCTGGACCGGGAGCGCTGCGTGCTGTGCCAGCGCTGCACGCGCTTCACCAAGGAGATCGCCGGCGATGCCTTCATCGACCTGCAGATGCGCGGCGCGCGCCAGCAGATCGGGACCTTCTCCCCGCAGGACCTGGAGTTCTCCGGGGGCACGGCACCGGTGGGGGACGCGGCCCTCGACGAGAGCGGCCGCCCCTTCGCCAGTTACTTCTCCGGGAACACCGTGCAGATCTGCCCCGTGGGGGCCCTGACGGGGGCCGCGTACCGGTTCCGGGCCCGCCCCTTCGACCTCGTGAGCGTCCCGAGCGTCTGCGAGCACTGCGCCTGCGGCTGCGACCTGCGGGTCGACCACCGCCGCGGCGAGGTCCTCCGGCGGATGGCCGGCAACGACCCCCAGGTCAACGAGGAGTGGAACTGCGACAAGGGCCGCTGGGCCTTCCGCTGGCCGTCAGGGCGGGACCGGCTGACGACACCGCTCGTTCGCGACGCGGACAGCGGGCAGCTGCGTCCCGCCTCGTGGCCGCAGGCCCTCGCCCTGGCGGCCGAGGGGCTGGGCAGGGCCCGGGACACCGGCGGCGTCGGCCTCCTGCCCGGCGGCCGGGTGACCCTTGAGGACGCCTACGCCTGGACCGCGTTCGCGCGGACGGTCCTCGGCACCGACGACGTCGACTTCCGTGCCAGGGCCCACTCGCAGGAGGAGGCGGCCTTCCTCGCGCACGCTGTCGCGGGCACCGGGCCGGGAGTCACGTACGGCGACCTCGAGTCCGCCCCCGCGGTCCTGCTGGCCGGGCTCGAACCCGAGGAGGAGGCGCCCATCCTCTTCCTGCGGCTGCGCAAGGCCGTGCTCGCAGGCGGCCTGCGGGTGCACGCCCTCGCCCCCTTCGCGACCCGCGGTCTGATCAAGCTGAACGGGGACCTGGTCCCCACCGTGCCCGGCACCGAGACCGGGGTGCTGCGGGCCGTGCGCTCCGGGGACGCCGCGGTGGCGTCCGTCACCCGGTCCCTGCGCGCCGACGGGGCCGTCCTGCTGGTGGGCGAGAGGCTCGCCGGGGTCCCCGGCGCCCTCACCGAGGTGCTCCGCCTGGCCGGGGAGCTCGGGGCCCGCCTGGCCTGGGTGCCCAGAAGGGCCGGGGAGCGCGGTGGCCTGGAGGCCGGAGCCCTGCCGGGGCTCCTGCCCGGGGGCAGGCCCCTGGAGGACCCGCGGGCCCGCGAGGAGTGGGCCGCCGTGCGCGGGGGCGAGCTGCCGCCGTCCGCGGGGCGGGACACGGGCGCGATCCTGCGGGCCGCCGCGGCCGGCGAGCTCGGCGGCCTGGTCGTCGGCGGGGTCGACCCGGTGGACCTGCCCGATCCGGGCACGGCGCTGCGGGCCCTGCGGGAGGTCGGGTTCCTGGTCAGCCTCGAGGTGCGGGCCGGGGCCGTGACGGACCTGGCCGACGTCGTCCTTCCTGTCGCGCCGGCCCAGGAGAAGGCCGGCACCTTCGTCACGTGGGAGGGGCGCCGGCGTCCCTTCGAGGCCGTGCTGGCGACGGGCGCCCTGAGCGATCACCGGGTGCTGGACGCCCTGTCCGAGGCCATGGGCCGCCCCCTGCGGCTGCGAGGGATCGAGGCGATCCGCGCGGAACTGGGGCGGACGGGGTCCTGGACGGGCGAGCGGGCCAGGCCCCCTGCCGCCGGCCCTGCCCCCGTGCCGGACCCCGGACCGGGACGGGCCGTCCTGGCGACCTGGAAGCACCTGCTGGACGGCGGGCGCCTGCAGGACGGGGACCGGTACCTCGCCGGAACGGCCCCCCGGCCCGTCGCGCGCCTCTCGGCGGCGACCGCGGCGGAGTCCGGCCTCGTCCCCGGTACCTCCGTGACGGTCTCCACCGGGACGGGATCCCTGACCCTTCCCGTCGCCATCACGGACATGCCCGATCACGTGGTCTGGGTCCCGTCCGGTTCGGGTCCCAGTACGGTCCATTCGGTGCTGGGGACGGCAGCGGGTGCCGTGGTCCGCCTTGCCGCCGCGGCACCGGACGGCGACGCCGCCGGCACGATCTCACCGAACGGCCCGACCGGTGCGGACGCCGGCGAGCCCGGGAATGGAGCGGGTGAGTAACGGATGAGGTTCCTCGCCGAGGAGAACCCGGCCCTGGACTTCGACCAGGACAGCATCTGGCTGGTCCTGACGAAGGCCTTGCTGATCTTCGTCTTCCTCGTGCTCACGACCCTGCTGGCCATCTGGGCCGAGCGGCGGATCGTGGGCAGGATGCAGTCCCGACCCGGCCCGAACCGGACCGGTCCCTTCGGGCTGCTGCAGGCCCTGGCCGACGGTCTGAAGCTGATGCTCAAGGAGGACATCGTCCCCCGCGGGGCCGACCGGTTCGTCTACCTCCTCGCCCCGGTGATCGCGGGCATGACCTGCTTCATCTCCTTCGCGGTCGTGCCGTTCGGCCCCGAGGTGACGATCCCGTTCACCGACACCACGACGGCGCTGCAGCTGACCGACCTGCCGGTCGCCGTGCTCCTGGTCCTGGCCGTCGCTTCGATCGGCGTCTACGGGATCGTGCTGGCAGGGTGGTCCTCGGGCTCGACGTACCCGTTGCTGGGCGGGCTGCGTTCCTCGGCCCAGGTGATCTCCTACGAGATCGCGATGGGTCTGTCCCTCATCGCGGTGTTCCTGTTCGCCGGGTCCATGTCGACCTCGCGGATCGTCGCGGAACAGGCGGAGATCTGGTACGTCTTCCCGCTCTTCGTCTCCTTCGCGATCTACTGCATCTCGATGGTCGGCGAGACCAACCGGGCCCCCTTCGACCTGCCCGAGGCCGAGGGGGAGCTCGTCGGCGGGTTCCACACCGAGTACTCCTCGATGAAGTTCGCCATGTTCTTCCTCGGCGAGTACATCAACATGATCACTGTCTCGGCTATCGCGACGACCCTGTTCCTCGGCGGCTGGCGGGCCCCATGGGGGATCTCGCAGATCAACGACGGCATGTTCAACGAGGGGTGGTGGCCCCTGCTGTGGTTCGTCGGCAAGCTGTGGGCCTTCCTCTTCGTCTTCATCTGGTTGCGGGGGACCCTGCCCCGGCTGAGGTACGACCAGTTCATGCGCTTCGGGTGGCGCGGGCTCATCCCCGTCGCCCTCGTGTGGGTCGTCTTCATCTCGGCCTGGCGCCAGCTGCTGGACTCGGGGGTCGACGCCCGGCGGTACGTGATCGTCGTCTGCGGGGCCGTCCTGGTGCTGCTGCTGGTGTGGATCGTCGTCGACTCGGTCCGGCTGGCCCGCGGCGGTGGGGACCGGCCGGCGGACCGGGAGGCCGACGTCGGCGGCGACCGGGAGATCGACCCCTTCGCCGGTGGTTTCCCGGTACCGGCCCTGCCCGGACAGCGGTTGCTGCGCACGGCGGGACCCGCGGGCCCGGCATTCGGGACCGGTACCGTCGTCACCGGCGAGGCGGCGGAACGGACGGCGGACGACGAGGACCCGGCGGACGGCCAGGGGGTCCAGGAGGTGCGCGGTGGCTGACCGACAGGACGCCGAGAAGGACGTGAACGGCGGCTGGCTGTCCGAACTGTTCGCGCCGGTCGCGGGATTCGGGGTCACCTTCCGGGAGATGTTCCGCCGGACCGTTACGGAGCAGTACCCGGAGCAGAAGGTGCCCCCCCAGCCCCGGTTCCACGGCCGGCACCAGCTGAACCGGCACCCCGACGGGTTGGAGAAGTGCATCGGCTGCGAGCTGTGCGCCTGGGCCTGCCCGGCCGACGCGATCTACGTGGAGGCCGCGGACAACACCGAGGAGGAGCGCTACTCCCCCGGCGAGCGTTACGGCCGCGTCTACCAGATCAACTACCTGCGGTGCATCTTCTGCGGGCTGTGCATCGAGGCCTGCCCGACCAGGGCGTTGACGATGACCAACGACTACGACCTCACCGGCACCAGCCGGGCGGGGCTGATCCACGAGAAGCAGGACCTCCTGGGCCCGTTGCTGGAGGGCATGGTCCCCGCTCCGCACCCGATGGTGCCCGGGACCACCGAGAGGGACTACTACCGGGGCACGGTCGTGCAGGCCGTGTCCGAACAGCGTGCCTGGGTCGAGGCGCACGGCGAGCGGGCCGGCGACGTGCCGGCGGGCTCGGGCGGGACCTCGGCGGGCCCGGCCCCCGAAGGCGAGGTAGCGCAGTGACCGCGACGGTGACGGCCGCACCCCTGATGGCCGCCGCGAGTACCGACATGGCCGGCGGCGAGGCGGTGATGTTCTGCACCGTTGCCCCGATCATGGTCCTGGCCGCCCTGGGACTGCTGTTCGCTCGCAAGGCCGTCCACGCGGCTCTGGGGATGGCGCTCGTGATGGTGCTGCTCGGGATCGTCTACCTGGCCCAGGACGCGCCGTTCCTCGGCGCGGTCCAGGTGTTCGTCTACACCGGCGCCGTGATGATGCTCTTCCTCTTCGTGCTGATGCTCATCGGAGTCGAGTCCGGTGACTCCCTCGTCGAGACCATCAGGGGGCAGCGGGTCCTGGGGATCGGGTTCTCCCTCGGGCTGGCCGTCCTGCTCGTCGGCGTCCTGTGGCAGGTGCCCTTCGGCGCCCCGGCCGGGACGGAGGCGGCGAACGAGAACGGCAACGTCACGGCCCTCGCCGAGCAGATCTTCGGAACCTACGTGTGGGCCTTCGAGGTGACCGGTGCCCTGCTGATCACGGCGGTGCTCGGCGCGATGGTCCTGACCCACCGCGAGCGTTCGGAACGGCGCCCGGCCCAGGCCGAACTCGCCCGGCTCAGGATCCGCACCGGACCGGTCAAGGCCCCCCTGCCGGCTCCCGGCGTGTTCGCCCGCCACAACGCGGTCGACACCCCGGCCCTCCTGCCCGACGGCACCCCGTGCGACGAGTCCGTGTCCCGGGTCCTCGTGGCCCGCGGCCAGACCCAGGAGGCCGAGGTGTACGTCCGCGGGACCGCGCGGATCTGTTCGGAACTCAGTTCCCCGCTGGACGGGCCGCCCGGTCCCGGTGACCGTGGCGGGACCGGCGAGGACGGCGAGGACGGCGGAGCCGCCACCGGGAAGGAAGGGGAACCCCAGTGAATCTCGACTGGTGGCTCATGCTGTCGGCCGTGCTGTTCTCCATCGGAGCGGCGACGGTCCTGCTCCGGCGGAACGCGATCATCGTCTTCATGGGGGTGGAGCTCATGCTCAACTCCGCCAACCTGGCCTTCGTCACCTTCGGACGGATGGCCGGTGACATCGACGGGCAGGTGATCGCGCTGTTCGTGATGCTGGTCGCCGCGGCGGAGGTCGTCGTCGGGCTGGCCGTCATCACAGCCGTCTTCCGTACCCGCCGGTCGGCCTCGGTCGACGACGCCAACCTGCTGAAGTACTGAGAGGCGATCCGGTGACTGCCCTCCCCACGACCCTCGCGGCCGCCGGCCCCGGCGCGGTGTCCGCTGCCGCCTCCGGCGCCGTCCAGGAACGCGCCTGGCTCCTGGTCGCGCTCCCCCTCGCGGGCGCGGCCGTCCTGCTGCTGGGCGGACGGCGCCTGAACCGTTGGGGCCACTGGCTCGCCGTGGCCATGTCCTGGTCGGCGTTCGTCTGGGGAGTGATGCTCTTCGCCTCCCTGCACGGGCAGGCCCCCGACGACCGCTCGCGCACCCTGCACCTGTTCACGTGGGTGCCCGCTGGCAACTTCCAGCTCGACGCCGGGTTGCTGCTGGACCCGCTGTCCGTGGCGTTCGTGCTCATGGTCACCTTCGTGGCCTCGCTCATCCACGTGTACTCCGTGGCCTACATGGAGCACGATCCGGACCGTCGGCGCTTCTTCGCCTACATGAACCTCTTCGTCGCCTCGATGCTGCTGCTGGTCCTCGCGGACTCCTACGCGCTGCTGTACGTCGGCTGGGAGGGCGTCGGCCTGGCCAGCTACCTGCTCATCGGGTTCTGGAACCACAACCCCGACTACGCGGCGGCGGCCAAGAAGGCCTTCGTCGCCAACCGGGTCGGCGACCTCGGCCTGACGGTCGCCATCATGATCATGTTCGCGACCTTCGGCGGGGTCACCTACACGCAGGTCCTGTCGGGGGTGGACGGAGCCTCCGAGGGGACCCTGACGGCGATCGGCCTGCTGCTCCTGCTGGGGGCCTGCGGCAAGTCCGCGCAGTTCCCGCTGCAGAGCTGGCTCGGGGACGCGATGGCCGGCCCCACCCCGGTCTCCGCCCTGATCCACGCCGCCACCATGGTGACAGCAGGGGTCTACCTCGTGGTCCGCAGCGGCCCGATCTACGAGGCCGCCGGCACGGCCCAGCTCCTCGTCGTGATCGTCGGCGCCGTCACCCTCGTCTTCGGGGCGGTCGTCGGCTGCGCGAAGGACGACATCAAGAAGGCCCTCGCGGCCTCGACGATGTCGCAGATCGGCTACATGATGCTCGCGGCGGGGCTGGGACCCGTCGGCTACGTTTTCGCCATCTTCCACCTGCTGGCCCACGGCTTCTTCAAGGCGGGGATGTTCCTCGGGGCCGGGTCCGTCATGCACGGGATGGACGGCTGCGTGGACATGCGCGGGTTCGGGCGCCTCGGCGGGGTCATGAAGGTCACCTGGCTCACCTTCGCCGCCGGGTGGCTGGCCATCCTCGGCGTGCCGCCGTTCTCCGGCTTCTTCAGCAAGGACAAGATCATCGAGACGGCCTTCGCGACGGGGGACGGAGCGCGTCCCTGGCTGGTGGGGTCGGTGGCACTGGTCGGCGCGGGGATCACGGCCTTCTACATGTCGCGCCTGTTCTTCATGACCTTCCACGGCGGGCAGCGGTGGGCGAGGGACTCGCACCCGCACGAGTCCGGGCTGCTCATGACCGTCCCGATGGTGGTGCTGGCGCTGGGGTCCGTCGGGCTGGGCGGGGCCCTCGCGTTCGACGACACCTTCCTGAACTGGCTGGAGCCGGCGACCGGCGTCGCGCACGAGGAGGACCCGGTGATCGCGGCGGCCGCGGTCCAGGGTCTGACGCTGGCGCTGGTCGCGGCCGGGGTCGCGCTGGCGTGGGCGCGGTACTGGCGGGCCGAGGTCCCGGTGACTGCCCCCGCCGGCAACCCGTTGACGGTGGCGGCCCGCAAGGACCTGTACCAGGACCAGGTGAACGAGGTCCTGCTCATGCAGTCCGGCCAGTACCTCACCCGGTCCCTGGTGTTCGTGGACAACCGCGGCGTCGACGGCGTCGTGCGGGGGACCGCCGCGGCGATCGGGGGGCTGGCGGGCAGGTTGCGACGCTGGCAGACCGGCTTCGTCCGTTCGTATGCCACTTCCATGACGGCCGGCGTGATAGCCGTGGTGCTCGGCGTCGTCGCCGTGCGGATCTGAGAGGACCGACCCGATGCCCTGGCTGACCACCATCGGCGCGCTGCCGCTCGTCGGCGCGGCCGCGGTCTGGCTGCTGCCCTCGCGCAGCGCCCGCCCCGCCCGCGTCACGGCCCTCGGCGCCGGCCTGATCACGCTCCTGGCGACCCTGGCCATGGCGTACCGCTTCGACACCGACGCGGCAGGGACGTACCAGTTCTCCGAGCAGCACCGCTGGATCGCCGAGTTCGGCGTCAACTACGCCGTGGGGGTCGACGGCCTGGCGCTCGTCATGATCGTCCTGTCGGTCCTGCTGGTCCCGGTCTGCATCCTGGCGGGGTGGAACCAGGTGGAGGGCCGCTCGGCCCGGCACTACTTCGGGCTGATCCTCGTGCTGGAGACCTTCATGATCGGGGTCTTCGCCGCGAGGGACCTCTTCCTGTTCTACGTCCTGTTCGAGGCGATGCTCATCCCGGTCTACTTCCTCATCGGGCTGTTCGGCGGGCCCCAGCGGCGCTACGCGGCCGTGAAGTTCCTGCTGTACTCCCTGCTGGGCGGCCTGGTGATGCTGGTAGCGGTGATCTACCTGTACGTCGAGGGCCCCGGAGGGCCGGACGGCTTCCTCATCAGCAACCTCACGGGGATCGACTTCTCCTCGGAACTGACCGGCCGGTTGCTGTTCGCCGCCTTCTTCCTCGCCTTCGCGATCAAGGCTCCCATGTGGCCCGTCCACACCTGGTTGCCGGACGCGGCGGCCCAGGCCCCGCCGGGCGTCACGGTGCTGCTGGTCGGCGTGCTCGACAAGGTCGGGACCTTCGGGATGCTGACCCTCTGCCTGCCCCTGTTCCCCGACGCCAGCCGGTGGGCCGCGCCCGTGGTCCTCGCCCTCGCGGTCGTCTCGGTGCTCTACGGGGCCCTGCTGGCCATCGGGCAGGCGGACCTGTTGCGGATGATCGCCTACACGTCCGTGTCGCACTTCGGTTTCATCGTCATCGGGGTGTTCGCGATGACCTCCTCGTCCCAGTCCGGGGCCGCCCTGTACATGCTCAACCACGGGTTCTCCACGGGGGCGCTCTTCCTCGTCGGCGGGATGCTCATCGCCCGCCGGGGGTCGGCGAGGATCGCCGACTACGGCGGGCTCCAGCGCAGCACCCCGCTGCTGGCCGGGACGTTCCTGCTGGCGGGCCTGTCGAGCCTCTCGCTGCCGGGACTGTCCAGCTTCATCAGCGAGTTCCTCGTCCTGGTCGGGACCTACGGCAGGTACCCGGGGGTCGCGGTCGTCGCCGCGGGCGGGATCGTCCTTGCCGCCCTGTACATCCTGCTGACCTACCAGAGGATGTTCACCGGGCCGGTCAGGGACTTCGCCGCGGGGTGGAAGGACATGGACCTGCGTGAGGGCCTGGTCATGGCTCCCCTGATCGCCGTCATCGTCGCGCTCGGGTTCTTCCCCAAGCCGGTGCTGGACGTCCTGGACCCGGTGGCCCACCGCACACTGCAGCAGGTCTCGATGACCGACCCCGCTCCGACCGTGGCGGGCGAGGAACCCACCACCGAAGGGACACAGCCGTGACGTGCGTGCAGCAATTCGCGCTCCTGGCGACCGGAATGCACGGCGCGACGACGGGGGAGGGGTTCAGCGCCCCCGAGATCGACTACGCCGCGGTCTCGCCGATGCTCGTGGTCTTCGGGGCGGCCCTGCTCGCCGTGCTGGTGGAGGCCTTCGTGCCGCGGCGCCTGCGGTACTCCGTCCAGGTCCCCCTGGCGCTGCTGTCCCTCGCCGGGGCCTTCGGCGCGGTGGTCTGGTACGCCTCGACGGGCGACCACCTGCAGACCGCGGGTCCGGGCAGCTCGGACCCCGCGGCCACGGCCGTCGGGGGAGCGGTGGTCGTCGACTCGGTGTCGCTGTTCCTGCAGGGGACCGTGCTCGTGCTGGCCTTCCTCTCGGTGCTGGTCATGTCCGAGCGCACGGCGGACCCCACGGGGGCCTTCGCGCCCTGCGCCTCGGCCGTGCCGGGGTCGGCCGCGGAGGAGCAGGCCCGTCGGACCGGGTTCTTCCAGTCGGAGATCTACCCGCTGCTGCTGTTCGCGGTCGGCGGGATGCTCCTCTTCCCTGCCTCCGCCGACCTTCTGACGATGTTCGTCGCGCTCGAGGTGCTGTCGCTGCCGCTGTACCTCCTGTGCGGCCTCGCCCGTCGCCGCCGGTTGCTGTCCCAGGAGGCGAGCCTGAAGTACTTCCTGCTCGGCGCCTTCTCCTCCGCCTTCTTCCTGTACGGTGCCGCGCTGCTGTACGGCTACGCCGGAACGGTGCGGCTCACCGGGATCGCCACCGCGATCACGGCCCCTACCTCGGCCTCGGTGCTGGGGCGGGACTGGCTGATGCTCGCGGGGATCATGCTCGTGGCCGCCGGGCTGCTGTTCAAGGTGGGGGCAGCTCCCTTCCACTCCTGGACCCCCGACGTCTACCAGGGCGCCCCGACCCCCGTGACGGGTTTCATGGCGGCCGCGACCAAGGCCGCGGCCTTCGGTGCCCTGCTGAGGGTCATGTACGTCGCCTTCTACGGCGCCCGCTGGGACTGGGAACCGGCCATGTGGGGGGTCGCCATCCTCACCATGCTGGTCGGAGCGGTGATCGCCATCGTGCAGACCGATGTCAAGCGGATGCTGGCGTACTCATCGATCGCCCATGCCGGCTTCCTGCTGACGGGGCTGCTCGCCATCGACGCCAGCGGGCTGCACGGCGTGCTCTTCTACCTCGTGACCTACGGGTTCACGACGGTCGGTGCCTTCGCGCTGGTCACCCTGGTGCGGGACCGCGGCGAGCAGGGGGAGATCGGTGGCGAGGCCACCCACCTGTCGCAGTGGGCCGGGCTGGGCAAGCGCTCCCCGCTCCTGGCCGCCACCTTCACCCTGTTCCTGCTGTCCTTCGCCGGGATTCCCCTGACCAGCGGGTTCGCGGGGAAGTTCGCGGTCTTCGCCGCCGCGGTCTCCCACGGTGCGTGGGTCCTTGCCGTCATCGGCGTCCTGGCCAGCCTCGTCGCAGCCTTCTTCTACGTCCGGGTGATCGTCTTGATGTACTTCAGCGAGCCCACTTCCGAGGGGACGGTCGTCGTGGCACCCGGGGCCGCGACCGTCTTCGCCGTCGTGGTGGCGGCCGCGGTGACCGTCGTCCTGGGCCTCGCGCCGTCCCTGCTGCTGGACCTGACGCGGGACGCGGTGTTCCTGCCGTGAGCGACGGCGTAGCCGTGCCCGGGGACCGATCGGCCCGGCGTCCCCCCGCGGGAACCGGCCGCGGGGCGGGCGCCGTTCCCGTCCCGTCCGACGGGGCCCGGTGACGGTCCCCCGGCCGCAGGGCCCGGTCGCCGCCGCCCTGGAGATGACCTCGCTCCCGGGCGAGCTGGGCACGCAGATCCGTGAGGGCCTGGAACGGGTCGAGGAACAGCTGGACCGGGCCGTCCGCCAGGCGGACCACCTGGCGGACGAGGTGTCCCACCATCTGGTGCGGGCCGGGGGAAAACGGGTCCGTCCCCTGCTGACCCTCCTGTCGGCCCACCTGGGCAGGCCCGACCGGCCCGAGGTGCTCGACGCCGCTGCCGTCGTGGAACTCACGCACCTGGCCAGCCTCTACCACGACGACGTGATGGACTCGGCCCCGCTGCGTCGGGGCGCGCCCTCGGCCCACCAGGTCTGGGGGAACACGGTCGCGATCCTCACCGGCGACGTCCTGTTCGCCCGTGCCTCGACCCTGGTGGCCGGTCTGGGGACCGAGGCCGTGCGGATCCAGGCCGCGACCTTCGAACGCCTGTGCCTCGGCCAGCTGCGCGAGACCGTGGGGCCTCGCCCCGAGCAGGACCCCGTCGATCACTACCTGGGGGTGCTGGCCGACAAGACGGGCTCCCTCATCGCGACCTCCGCCCGTTTCGGGGCCATGTTCGCCGGGTGCTCGCAGGACGTCCAGAGCGTCCTGGTCGACTTCGGGGAACTCGTCGGGGTCGCCTTCCAGCTCTCCGACGACGTCATCGACCTGTCCAGCGACGGGGAGTCGAGCGGCAAGACACCAGGGACCGACCTGCGCGAGGGCGTGCCGACCCTGCCCGTCCTGCTCGCCCGCCGGGCGGCCTGCGCGGGGGACGCGCAGGCCAAGGAGATCGTCGAACTCCTCGACGGCGATCTCGGGAACGACGCCGTCCTCGCGGAGGCCGTCGGCCGGCTGCGGGACCACCCCGTGACCCGTCTCGCCCGCAGCCAGGCCCAGCGTCGGGCGGACGAGGCCATCGTCGCCCTGCGTCCCCTGCCCGAGGGCCCGGTCAAGCAGGCCCTGGTCGCCTTCGCCGATGCAGTGGTGGACCGCACCAGCTGACACCGGCCGCGCGCGAGCCGTCCCCCTCGGGGCCCTGGCGCCGTGACGCGCGCAGGCCGTCCTGGGCCAGGACCACCAGCGCGAGCCACACCAGGCAGAACCCGACCCACCGGTGGACCGGCATGTGCTCGTGCATCAGGACGGTGCCGCACAGGAACTGCAGGACCGGCGTCAGGTACTGCAGCTGGCCGAGGGTGCTCAGGGGGATCCTGCGGGCGGCTCCCGCGAACAGCAGCAGGGGGACGGCCGTGACGACCCCCGTCGTGGACAGCCACAGGGAGCGGACCGGCTCGTGCGGGGTGAAGGATCCCGACCCGTCCACGGCCATGCCGGCGAGGCCGACCAGGGCGAACGGCGACAGCAGGAGGGTCTCGACGGTCAGGCCGCTGAGGGCTTCCGCCCCCTCCCCGGCGTGTTCTTCAGCGGTCCGTACAGCCCGAAGGACAGGGCGAGGGTCAGGGCGATGACGGGGGGACGCCCGTGCCCGACCGTGAGGACGCCGACGGCCACCGCCGCGGTCCCGACAGCGACCCACTGGGCGGTCCGCAGCCGCTCGGACAGCAGCACGACCCCGAAGAGGATCGTGACCAGCGGATTGATGAAGAAGCCGAGGG